>UMHY01016904.1_pt1 | contig 94196 bp, 80 predicted proteins | sample 1965661 | NCBI WGS metagenome assembly UMHY01 (sample SAMEA4836112, study PRJEB28245) | human gut metagenome | biome: gut microbiome; material: fecal sample | place: Denmark | collected 2008
CCGGCAAGCTTGTCAGAGTCATCTGGAAGATGCTCACTGACAATGTAGCATTTAACCTCGAATAAGAGGTCTGTATATCAATCAATAGTAGATTTTGAAAAAGGGCTTTTCAAGAGCTTTGTTAAAGTTACCCATTTTTACCATAAAAATAATTTTGAAATTTCCAGTTAATTTATGCTTGACTTTTCATAACTGGTCTCCTACAAAACTTCTAATACATTTCGACTACTAGCAGTTAGTCAAGCAACTGCATGACACTTATCCTATCTGCAACATAAATTCATTGCATCACAAATAATAGAAACTATATCATCATCCTTTCCATCATAATTAGAATATTGTTTATAACCCTCTATAAAATATTTAAAGTCGGTTCCCAATTCACTTTTCCACGATAAAAGCTCTAATTCTGGAAATGCTAACACTATTTTATCAACAAATTTATATCCAAAAATATTTCCATTTCTATCAAAAAGAATATCTTCACAAGCTGGATTTAAAGACACCAGTGTACTATATTTAAATCCAAATTTACTAATTTTAGTTCCGTATTTTTCCGAAAGAAACGGATTGATTTGTGAATTGTGTATCATTTTATTTTCTAAACAAAAACTATATATCTGATTAAAATACTGTTCGAAATTACTATTATCTAACCTAAAGTTATACAGATTTCCAAAATAGGAAAATTTATGACTATGCACCATACCTACAAATCGTCCACATTTATAGCATTCATCTTTACTAAATTTACTTTTTTGATACAATTCCTGTTCGATTTCATATGAAAAAAATATTTTATCTTTTTTAGTGACGATTCCATTTATCTTTGGTGTAATATTTTCACAAATTTCATTAATAAAAATTCCTTTAAATATAATCTCTGAAGGATCATCAATATAATTCATTTTAAAGAAATAATCAGCTAAATTTCGTTGACTTTTCATTAGAAATTCTTTTAAATAAATTTTTTTCCCTTCTCTCATTAACAAATTGACCTCATTTCTCATCTCAAACTGTATACTTGTTAATCAAACTTAAAATCTATTCAATTCATCTATTTTATTTATTTCAAATAGTTCCTTAATTACTAAAAGATTCTTATAAAAACTTTTTCCAAGTCTTTTATTTCTCCACAATGAATGATTTGAAAATAACGAGAATAATAACAGCAGTTTTATAACATCTTCAAAAGCGTCTATTTCTTCCTTCGTTAACGGATTGAGCAAGTTATAACAATGTATCATTTTTCTTATCAACACCGTATCAACAGGTTGCTCTATTTCGTTATGATTTGCATCCCAGAAAAAATAATAAATAATTAACCAAGCTAAATCTATTATTTTATAATCATAATGGAAATCAAAAAAATCAATCAAATTAAATTGTCCATTCTCATCAAGAATTATGTTGCCTGGATGAAGATCTCCATGAATTATCTGCTTAGGTAGATTTTCAAAATAATAATTATCAATCATACAATCCAGCACTTCAAAAATACTGATAAATTTCTTTTTATCATTTTTTAAGGTATTATTTAAGCAGTTCCTCATCAGATAAATTGTTTCTTTTGATATATTGGGAAAATGAGTATAAAATTGCTTTGGAATATAATCACTATCAATGCTTCTTGCATTCTTATGAAATGTTGCAATATAAATTCCCAAATTACAAACATCTGCTTCCTTTAAATGATATGCCATTTTTCCATAAATTTTATTATATTCAAGACTTTCATTAAAATACTTTAATTCATAATCATCAAAGCAAGAAAAATTTTGCAAAATTTTTTTTACTTGAGAAAAATCTTTCTTACATAAATAATACGGTACTTTTCTCTGTAATCTTGTTTCACTCATATTACTACATGCCTTTTCCATATACTCACCAATAAAATTAGTTTATATATTTACTCAATTTTCTCATAACATAATTCATTTTATCAAATATAAGTTCCTCATCAATCTCTAATAGACTAGCGTAGTCATTAGAATAACATTCGCCAAGTTTTTTTAGTAAAACCAAAGATATCTTATTATTTTCTATCTTTGTTCGTTTATTGTCATATCTCATAATATTGATCACTTCTTCCATCGCGCAATTTTTAAATAAATAAAACATTTTATACACATCTATCATCTTCAGCAACTCATAGTGCATTTCTACCTCTTCATTATTCAGAAAGCCCAATTCATTACTTATTTCAGCAGCAACTAGCATTCCGAATGATATCGCTTCTCCATGCCTTACTTTTCCCTCAGTTACAACTTCAATTGCATGACCAATTGTGTGACCATATTCCAATACTAAACCGCTTTTCTTCTCGTATTTATCATTGATAAGAACTTTTTGCTTAGCCTCCAAGGATATCTCAAAAATGTATTTCAAATCCTCGAAACTATATGATAACTCTTTTATTCTATTCATAAAATTTGGAATTTCTACTGGAATTATAGCTAATAAATTCTTAACCGTTTCTGCTAATCCTGCATGATATTCTCTCATAGGTAATGTCTTAAAAAATATATTAGACATCAAAACAGCATTAGGGCAATAATATAAACCCGCTAGATTTTTACCATATTTGGTATTCACAGCCTGTTTTAAGGATAAAATTGAATCTGTTGCGGCAACAATTGTCGTTGGAATATGTACTAGCGGAATACCTCTAAATGCTAGTCCTGCAACCATACCAACAACATTTCCCACAACTCCTCCTCCTATAGCTACTATTATTGTTTTTCTGTTTGCTTTATATTCCAATATATTTTCAATAATTCTTTTAACCATATCTAAGTTTTTGGTATTTTCATCAATGGATACACCTATCTTAGAACACAATACTCTTTTATTAATAATAGTTCCTAATTCATCAACTAGTTTGTCATCTAAAGCCCTGTCATATACCAATATAACCCTATTACATCCATTTTCTGTGATTTTATCTGCAATCTCCTGTAATCCATCTGTCAAATAAATTGGAATTTTAGTATCTTCCATTTGAAAAAAATATTCTTCCATTATATACGTATACTCCTTTTTTACTTTTATAATTAAATCATTACACTGCTTAAGGTCTTCTTAGCAATACCATTATATCTCGACAATCATAATCATCATTTCCATATGTTTTTTTCAACAATTCTCTTGCTTCACTATCCTCATAATTACTTTTATAATAATCCTTCATTTCATAATCTATTAATCCCGTAGTTAAAAGTTCTTTTATTTCAAAACCAGTATCTAAAAAACAATTCACATAATCCCTGAAAAATAATCTATTTAGATAATTACTTTCATATATATAATCAACTACTGTTTTTGCATCATCCTCCGATAATTTACTACTCAAAAATTCTTTTAAGTTACCTTTTCCATACAATAAGTGATACCATTTTGGAATGATGTTATTATCCCAAAAATTTAAAATTGTTCCATCTTTCAATTTAACGTTTTCCAAATGATGTCCATCTGGTGCTGACCATATTGGTCCAAAATGCGCAAAAAATCCCCCAGAAGGCTTTAAGGAATTATATATATACATTAAACATTGTCTCAAATTATTAACATGTTCAAGAGCGTTGGATGAATAAACACAATCAAAATGTCCCTCAAGAAGTTTAAAGTCAAGAAGCGGCATCTTATAACATTTATATACTCTATCCTTTGATATATAGTCTTCCTTCATCGGATCAACACTAACCCATTCAACTACACCACATTCTCGAACAATATCCTCATTTAAGTTTCCTCCTAATTCGAGCACTCTTTTTCCTTTTAAATCTACTAACGATCTCATATTATTTATTACCGTTTTCTCATCATATGCAATTTCTTCCATTTTCCACACATTCCCTACTTTCCATTTTTATATATGTATTATTTCCTTTACCCATTTTATTTTATCTTCAAAGTTTCCTATATCAGCTGCTCCATCCATCATATCCCATGCAGTCATGAATATACGTTTGCTACTTATTCCACTCTTAATATATTTCGGAAATTCTAAACACAGTTGCTTACAAATTTTGTGAAGGATTTCACATATTTCAGACATTATTTCATATGAAATAGCACAACTTGTAGCTTGATTATCTCTCACAAATAATAGTAGCCCATTTTCTACTGTATATTGGTAAAACCTTTCTTCAATTTCATCATTACCACATACGAATTGTAGCATTGGTCCATTTCCAAGTACTCGAATAGGCAACTCATACTGTGCAAATACACAGTTCATTACCTCTGATAATTTTTTTCCTATTTTATTTAGACTCTCATACCCATTTATACTTTCCATTTTCTTCAATGTAGCCACTGCCGCATAATACGGTGACATGTGATAATATGATGTATATGTATAGTTTTCAGCTAAGTCTAGTAATTCACTTCTTCCCACAAGGCATGATATCCGATTTCCATTTGCCAATCCTTTTGCAAAAGTATACAAATCAGCCTTTTCATCTGTAACTAGTTCCAATGAAGTTCCTTTTCGATACCTGTATCCTTGTTTAACGTCGTCACAACATAAAAGAATATCATTCTCTTTAGCGAGTTTTACTATTCTTTGTAAAGTATCTTTTTTTAAATATACATAGTCTGGTGATATAATTATCAACGCAATATCACTATACATTTCGATACATTTTTCTAATAATTCAGGAATAAAATAAAACTCAACCACACCATAATCATTTTCTTTCATAAAGCTTTTTGCAGACTCCCACATTGCATCCCAACCATGATATCCCGCACTAATAATCGTATGTTTCCCTGTATATTTCTGTGCTAATGTTACTGCCGCTCTACATGCTGATGTACCCGTTGTAAAATAAGTAACTTTTGCATCCTTTAACTTGCAATCACGTAACAAAATATCGCTAAGTTCTGTAATTACCTGTGTCGGACCAGTATGAATATTGTTCTTCTGTTCCACTGAGGAAATGATTGCACGATTAACGTCTTCATCATTATGACCTAGCATAACCGCACCTTTCCCATTTATCATATCAATATAACGTTTTCCATTACTATCATATAAATATCCCCCTTCTGCCCTATCAAAACATATTCTATGTTTTTCACAACAAATTGGTGAATCAACTCTCGCACCGATTAAATTCATCTTTTTTTCAAAATTACTAAAATTCATAGCTTAACCCTTCTTTACTATTTATCTTCACACTTATGTATTGCACCAATTAATTTTGTTTTTATATTACTAATCTTTCCACTTTGTTTTATTATGAACGCATTTCTTCCATTAGGAACCAACGCACTTTCCGCTTGATAAACTTCATAATTAATTCCCGTATACAACGTACATAAATTTGACAGTATGTCACATGTCCAGTCATCAACAAACACATTTTCGTTATCATTTTGTTCAGAAAGCTTCATCATGCAACTAAATGTGTTTTTATATAGTGGTACACAATAATATACTTCACTATCAAATTCACTCTTATACATTTCACCATATCCAAATCGTGAAAAAGCCTCTAACAGATTATTCATGGAATTAAATCCATTTTTCATAACTTCTAGCATTGCTGGATATATTGCATATACCAAAGAGCAATTCCAAAGTTCATATATATCCTTTCTAGTAAATAAATCTGTTTCCAAAGGAAAATTAAATTCATCATACCAAGTATAATCCATCTTCTCATCAACAAATCCTTGTTCCAAACATTCTTCATACAATCTACTTTTTGGTATTGGATAACAGGGATTAGCAGTTCCAAATTTTATATTGTGCTGCATAAGTTTTACAATATCATCTATCATTTGATCTATAGTTTGCTCTGGAAAACCAACCACTAGAGAAGCACCAATATCCATTCCATATTTATTAAAAAGTTCTGTGATGTGCTGCACTTTATCTAAAGAAGTAAACGTTTTACTAATTTTTTTCAGTCGTTCTTCTGAAGTTGTTTCCAACCCTATAAACGAATCTTTCATCTTAAGTTTTCCATACTTTTTTATCATATTTTCGTCTATATTAATAGCTGTCATTCCATTTGGAAGATTCAATGTGAGGTCTTCATCAAGTTTTATCAAACAATCTAATATATCATTTGCACGATTAAAATCGAAAGCAAAGTTATCATCTTCTATATTAAATACCTTTATCCCAAATTTTTTTATGTAATATTTTATCTCGGCAATAACATTTTCTACCGAACGTGCTCTATGAACTCTTCCAACAGTTGGATGTACTGTACAAAAACTACAATTATTCGGGCAACCTCTGCTGGTTATTATTGTTACGTGGTTATATCTCTTCATTTCAAGCAAATCAGCTGCTGGAAATGGCAATTTATCCAAATTATGTATCCATTTCATTTTTGGATTGATATGAATACTGTAATCTGTATCATTATATCTATATTCATGTAAATCTCTATTATGGTTGTATATTCGATAAGCAATACCATCAACCAATACCGGATCACTTCTTTCACTAATACATTTCATTAGCTCTACAATACTATCTTCTCCTTCTCCCATAAGCACGTAATCAACTTGAGACCTTCTAAGTACATGTTCCGGCGCAATACTAGGATGCGAACCTCCCATTATAACCTTAATGTTAAAATTAATTTCCTTAGCTATTTCTGCTATTTTATAAGCAGTATCATACATTGGGGAATGCATTGCAGTAATAGAAACCACATCAGGTTTTTCCTCTCTAATCTTTTTTTCAATACGTTTATAACTCGCTCCCCAGCTTATTATATTATTCCAACTAGGATGATGATTTTTTTTATATATTTGTCCTTCTGATAACTTATCATCACTTAATATGCAATTATCTTCAGTATAAACAAGACTATCAAAAATTTTCACCTCAAATCCATTTTCTCTACATGCTGCTGCTAAATAAGCAAGTCCTACTGGATAATATCTCACAATTTCGTGATAAAACCCATGATTAGGTGGTTTTATAAATAATATTTTCATTATTTCATCCTCTAAATTTTTATAGTTGTGTAGTTAATGTTTTATCAATATCAAATAAATAATAATCTACTCCAGAACTTTCATATGCATCTACACTACTTTTATTTTGTGGAGAAGGGACATAATAAAGTTCACTAATTAATTTTTTAATTATTTCAATATCTAATTCCTGCATTCTACTATACAGCAAATACTGTTTTGCCATCCTAAAATCATTTTTTCTTTGCAATATAACATCAATATATTTATCAAAATTTTCCTTATTCACTAATAATTGAGGAACACATTTGAGAAGCAAATCTTCACTAATAATTTTTAACTCTTTGCTTACGATTTGTTGAATGTCCTTGCGAAGAAAAAGATTCTTTGCTAACAATACTGTATAAACTTTCTTACAATCAATTTCGTCTATGACATTCAAAACTTCTTTAGGCCATACGCTTACTAACATCAAAATTGTCAATCGCAATTTTCTAAATTCATCTATCCACTCTTCACTATTTTTTATTACACCAAGCCTTTCATTTTTCTTTTCAAACTCATGCATACTTTCCTCAAATCCAGATTTATATAAATGAAAAAAATATTCGCGATTACTCTCACAAATAGACATTTGAGTAAAAAAATCACTTAATGAAAAGACTTTCAATTCTGTAAATATTTTAGTATTGTTAATTTGCTTTCTATAATTTTGAAGATGTATCATTATAAACTTCCACTCAGGCTCACAAAAATGACTATTTATATCTCCAAGCTTTTTAATTGGTTTATGAGAAAAATCATAAGATGAATCTAATAATAATCTGATAATTAAAATAAAATATTTATATTTTTCATAATAATCCTTTTCTTCAATAGTTTTCCCATATACGAGCCATTTCCAAGAGCCTAATTGTTTCTCATAGAAATGGTCTATTTTATAATGCTCATCAAAAAATCGCTCTACAATATAATCTAGTGCAACCAATCGCCCAATCCTTTCATCTTCCGTTTCAGGCGACTCACTAAATTCAACACTAAAACCTGTTTGATTTATTACAAATGAAGCTTTGTGTGTACACATTGGCAATTCAATTTCTACCAGATTTGACTCAAATCTCAATATTTTACTTTTTTCCATTGAAAAAGTATTACAGAATTCTACTAAATCATGTAATTTATTAGGCAGTTCTCGAATATCAACAGTAGGTGCTTCAAACAGAGCCCACTGATGCAGAAAATTATGGACTTGATGAATATTTTCGAATTTATGATTATAATCACCATTTTCCAAATCATTCAAAACTTTATGAAGTTCATATTCAGCTAGGTTATAGGACTCTAATCTATCCCTTTGAGCATCTTCTTTTTCAAGCCAATTTTTTATATAAATTACTGATTTTTTTCGTATGGTATTTTGGGCTATAAAACCCAACATTGCCCTAAGAATTTTAATATATCTTCTGTAATAATATTCCGAATATCTGTTTAACAATATTTCAGCCGTCTCTTTAGCATCACTATCATACTTCTCAATTATGCTATGATAACATGCATTCGTTATTAAATTATTCCCACAGATTTCCTTTATTTTTTTAAAGCTTTCTTCTATCTTACCACTCTTAGTTTTTAAGCTCTCATCATTTCCAACAACCAAACAATTAATACTAGACACCAAACTTTTGTATGCTAATAACAATTTTTCATCAACTTGTTCCTTTTCAAAAAAATAACATAAATAATATGGAGACATCCCATATTGAACCACCAATTTTAATAATTCATTTTTTTCTCTTAGACTGAGTTTTGAAGATATAAGTATATTTAATGAATTATATATATCGTTTACTTCATTATCATCAAAACAATCTAGATACCAAATAGTTTCGTTAAACTCAATTAATAATTTAAAAAAATCAAAGACCATTCCATCTGAAAAGTTTTGTTTATCAAAATATCTATTTATTTCGTTTCGTAAACAATTAGACATTTCTTCTTGTTCAAATCTCATTATTATCCATATTAATCCCACATTATAATGATGTTGTAAAATACTCTTTAAGAAAGGATACTTTACTATACATTGGTCAAATTCCTCCCCAAATCGAAATATGGCTTGTAAATATAATTTTGTAATACTGCCACTATTTTTATATTTTTCATATATTTCTTTCTTTTTGTTATTATCATCTTGCACTTCCATAGCCAATGTATGAAGCATACACGGAATATATATGTTCGTTTCCGTTATTATCACACAATTTTGATCTGGCATAAGGAAATTTTTTGCCCCTTCTATATCCCCTGTCATTTCCAATTTTCTTCCCTCAATGTATAGAAGATAATCATCTGGTTCAATTGTCCATTCACATGCATCATAACATGATTCTTTTTCTAAACTTTTTTCGTTTATAAATATCATTTTTCGATTCTTAAAATCAACGCAACATTTCGTATTTCTTAAATTCATCAACCTTTCATCAATTTCACACTTCACAACAGTGACTCCAGTCTGACTAAACATAATACCCGCATGTTCCGTTTTTGAACCAATCCCAACTATTACATACGCAATTTTTTCACGTTGCTCTTCAGAAAAATGTAAATAAATATCCCAAGCTTGCATAAGTGTATTCGCAATAATCACATTTGCTATTTTGAATACTTCTCCTATTATAATTTCATCATCATAATTCCAAGTAATAGCAGCATCTTTTTTCCTTATTGCTAAACAAAAACTCTCCTTTAATAGTGGAACTCTTTTTTTCAAAATTAGATTATGAGCTTCTCTTGCTTGGATTATCCATATTTTTTTTACATCAACATTTTCATATATTTGCTTCTGGTATTTAATTACTCCATCTGAAGTTACCTTAATTCTATTAATGTTTTTGCTGGTACAATGCTGAGTTGCACCAATACCAAATCCTAATGAAATTTCCGCTGTAATCCTCTCTCCATTTTTTATTGACATTGATGTCCCTGAAACAATTCCATGATTAGTCTCAATAACCCACTCAGTATCTAATTGTTTCAATTCCATGAGATCATGAATTTTAGCCATCAGCTCAACCATCTCATACGTTACATGCTCCGCTATAAAAGGAACATGCTCTTTTTCATCCTTATCATCACAATTTATTAGTTTTTGAATAAAAACTGGAATTAATTTACGAATGTAATTTTTATCAACAAAAACGCCTTGTTGAGTTGCTCTGTCAATCATCCCACTCAACATTGTTTTTGCAAGCTTATGTTGAAATTCTTCCTTAGAATTACAAATATAGCTTTCATATGCACCTGCATTTGGATTATCTTCTCTATCCTCATCTCCAGAACTTCTAATAATCCATGGCAATGCCCCCAATTCATTATCAACACTTTCAAAAAGTGTTCCGTATTTATCATAAAGAAGACTTTCTAAAATGGCATCTGTTTCTTCACATTCGTTTTTTATTAATTCTTCTATAAATCTTTCATCGTCTTCTTCAATTCTAAATGGATATGCATTTGGAACATATTCTTGAAATTCCTGACAATTGTATAATTTTATTATGTTGTTATATTTGTTTCCATATTCAAACATAATCGTCTTCTCCCGTTTCATACTAATTTAAAATTTCATTCACTCTATCGCACAACTTATTCAAATTAATTCTATAATCATTGTGTTCCAACCAACCTGTCGTTATATCCAACATTCCTTCTAGCTTTGAAATAATTTGAAGAAAATCTAACTTCTCCAATTCAATAAATCCCTTTTCTTCTTGCTGCGCAATAATACTTTCTGCACTTTCTCCTAAGCCATCACATATTAAGTAAATTATTAGATTCCTAAATTCTTCTATACACATACTATTTCCTTTCTCAGCTGAAATTAATAATACATTTCATATCGTGGAATTATTTTTTCTATATTTTTTTCATTCTTCAATAACCAATTTATTTGTGTTTTATATTCACATACTGCCCTTATTTTTCTCTCATAATTAACTTCATTAATTTCATACATTTTACCTTCTTCTTTCCTATCTTTACTGTATGGAATTTCACAGTAAAAACGTACACTCGGATGATTGCATTGTATCTTCTTTCCAATCAAATGTAATATTATATGATCAGGATGGTTTCCAATTCCAGCCGGAAAGTAACATATAGAGTAATTTTTACAAATATCTATAAATTGATGAACTAATTGTTCTAACAAAACATTTTCTCTTACTTGTCCTAAAAACAATTTTTCCTCCGTATCATAAATAAATTTATCATTTACCATTCTGAAAATGGCATCTTTATATCCTAAGTCAAAACTTTTAATCCCCAATGTTTTAGTAGCAAATAACTCTTCTTTTCTTCTTGTTGCTATCCACCTTTCACACATATCAAGATTAACTTTACTCTTAGATATAGCCAAATCTTCTGAAACATATTCAGCTATGACATCCGACATCTTTTGTTTCTTTTGTGAGATTTCTGTGAATACATTAATAACTGAGATTTCACTATCGAACCACTCATCCGAACATAACATACCACCACAAGAAAGTATTGCATCGTCAAAATGTGGAGAAACAACCATTACTTTTTCTTTTTTTTTCATTCTTGTTTATTCTTCTTTCCAAGTAATTATACTTCCAATACACTATTTCACTATAATACGACATTATATCGACTTTTCTATTTGTCATGTATATTCATACTACGCAAAACACAACAATCGAAATGTGTTTCAATATTCATTTTTGTAAATATTCCCCAAAAGTACGAAGCCTTTTTACTAATTTACCTTGACAAAGTAAATATAATGTCGTATTATATCAACTCATAAATCTAAGTGTTCCAGTCGGACTCTTTTCTCCTCAGAAGTGGTCTTAGTGTATATCCATGTAGTTTCTAATCTAGTGTGTCCGAGTAAATCAGCAAGTTCAGAAATATCACCAATCTTTCGCATATACTCTTTTGCAAACAGATGCCTAAACGAATGAGGATAAACCAATTCCTGCGGTATTCCTGCTTGGATTGCTATATATTTTAGGCTTCTCCATACAGCTCCATTTGTAATAGTTTGTCCTTTTTTATTTCCACAAAAAATAGGTCCTTCCGATATATTGTTATCACTGCAATATATTTTCAGCTCTTCACACAATTTATTTGTTAAATATACATTCCGATATTTCTCTTTGTTCCAAACAATGGTGATGCCTACCTGAATAGCTTCTACGGTCACATACTTTAGTTCTCCGACTCTTATTCCAGTCTGTGCTATCGTTTTCATTATGTAATAAATTTTCTTTTTATTTAGTTTCCATGCAGTATCTAATAATTTTAAATAATATTCTCTTGTAATTACGTTATCCAAGCACGATTTGGTCTGAATCCTCTTTGTTTTTATTTTCAATTCATCGCATCCCATCCATTTCAAAAATTTATTCACAGAAATAATTTTGGAATTAACTGTTGTCGGTTTATATAACTTTGCCAAGTTGTTTTTGTATGATATAATACTCGTTTTATTAATAATATCTGGCATATCATTAAGCCATTGCTCTACATCTACAACATACTTTTTAATTGTACGTTCACTTAACTCGTCCAATACTAACTGATTTTCGTATTTCTTAATATTATCCTTAGCATCATCTTTTCTTAGTTTTTCCATATTTTAATCCTCCTAGTATAAGCACAAGGGGCTGTCGCACTGAGTGAATGATGCATTTTCTACTTTATAGGTATCATCTCAATGCGTTAAAGCTACAGCCCTCCTAAAATTTACAGTTAATCACTATCTTATTTTTTTCATATCATCGTTTACTATTGCCGTATCTGATTTATATGCATTGTTCTTTTGAAAAGCTTCAAACGCTTCTGCCCCATATCCATATTCATACTCAGGCTCAGATACCATAGACAATATCTGTGGCTGTGCTGCCTCTTTACTTTCCTGATGTGTCTGCTCATACAGTTCATCCCACTTCTTCTCCATCCTCTGTAACTCCACAGCCTTAGCCAGAATATCTACCTTATCAATAGCTGCATCCAGATGAAGTTCCAGATTCTGATATACTTTCTTCTGCCACTCCCAAGGCTTGCGGATGACTGCTACATTTGACTGTGCATATTCTTTCTTTGAATAATCCACCTGCTCCTTACCAGCAAGTACACGGAAGCTATTCGCCAACTGCTGATTCGCCATTCTCATCCCCTCACCAAAACCGTCAATGCGGGCAAGTGTCTGATCCGTCTCAACAATTCCCTCACGAACATTCTCTCTGATAGATTCAAGCTTTTTCTTTACCCCAAAGAACTCGGATACTTTATTAAGAGCCTCTTTTCCCTTCCTCTTTACTGACTTTACAATTTCAGCAGCCTTGTTATGCATCTCTTCCTTGACTTCAAATATCTTTTCCTTCATCTGCTGGCATCTTGCCTGTGCTCTGTCTACCATTTCCGATAAGGTCTCTTTCAGTGATTTTGATGCCTGCTGTTCCTTCATCTCCTGCAATTCCTTACGCATCTGCACCAACTCGTTTGTCATCTGGTCAAGCTTGCTTTCAAGCATATCCACATAAGCTGCACTCTCAAACACATCTGCCGCCTGCTTTGGTCTGCCATTTGCCTTTAGCAGTTCCATAAGCTCCATAATCATTTCATCTTTTGTCATTGATTTTCGTTTTTCTTCCATAAATAATGTCCTCCAATCCGGGCAGCCTTATGGCCGCCCGTTCTTACTAATCTACTGCTCATTAACGAAAGGGAAGCGGTTCGCCGGATGCTTTCATAAATCCGTCTTTATCCTGCGACTGAACCTTTCCCTGTTTCTGTGACTGTTCCTTCGCCTGCTCCTGCTGCTTTTCCTTCGCCTCCGCATAAGCTCTCTCAATCTCTGAATAAAGCTTTTCACGGAATTCCTTTGTTACCGGATAGCAGATGTCCTGATAGATATCCTTGCCATTCTCGTCCTTCTGCTTTGTCTTATAGGAAGGCATTGCCACAAAGACCTTTTCCTTGCCCTGAAGGATATTCACATTGTTGACGATAAAGCTGTCCTCAAAATAGATTCTGGCAAGTCCACGGATATTACTGCCTTCCCTCTCATAGGGTGTAACCGTTACGGAAAACTCTGGTGGTGTCACATCCTTCTCTGTTCCTTTCTCTGGCTGTCCCTGTGCCTGCACTCTTTCATATTCCTCAAGGATATTGCTGTAAAGTTCCTCACGGAATTCTGCTGTGATTGGGTTGCATACATCCTTGTAGATGGCAGAACCATCCTCACTTCTTTCATTAGACTTGTATCTTGGCATGGATACAAATAACTGTCCCTTGTCCTTGTTCTCCACGATTGCGATATTAGTTATCTTAAATGAATCACTAAATACCACAGTGGCAAAGCCCTTCACATTTCCGTTTTCTTTTTTCACTTCATTCACTTTAATTGCATACTTCATATACATTCCCTGACAGATAATGGTGGGGAAACCATTTTCTCTGCCTTTTCCTTTCATCATATTGCTTTGTGTTCTTCCCCATCCTCCGGTACGATAATCTCGCACTTTATGGCTTCTATCTGGCTGATGGAAAGTCTCCCATTCAGCCAGTTGTAAAGAGTTGCTGTCATGCCGTCCTGTTCAAAGTAGATATATTCCGTTCTGTCCGCATCTGCCTCATATACTACTGTTACTGCCACATCCGGCATGAACATCTGCTCCTCTTCATCCCAGTTACATAAAATTCCTTCGTGAAGCTGTAAATTAAGCTGTGGCAGAAATACCCACCAGCCACTGACAATCAGCAGTGTATCTTCCTCTGTCTCCGCTATATCATCAGCCACATCAGAAAAATCCATTTCACTTAATAATTCCTCTGCTTCACCCAATCTGCACATTCTATTCATCCACATCACCTGCTTCCTTTACCGGTATGCAGCGGCAGACAAAACGCTTAGTACCCTTATTGGCACAGGTAAGAAGGGTTAAGATTTCCTCATCCGACTGGTTTTTAACCGTATTGTCATACGGATCGATAACACTGGTGTCTGCCACCTCATATATATGGACTTCTCCCCTCTTATCTGTAATCTTTACCTTATCTCCGGCTGACAGCTGGTTCAGGTTGGTAAAGAATGTTCCGTTTCTACTGCCGTTATGCCCGCATAATACACAGTTTCCCTTTTCGCCAAGTCCCGCAGTTTCCGTCATATGACCAATGGCATACCTTATCTGCGAATTGCCTGCTCCCTCTGATATCGGGTATCTGATATCTATGGCTTCAATCTCAATAATGCCAATGACATCTTCCCCTGAAAGTAAGGCTGCATCTTCTTCACTAAGGGAGGTCTGCTCTTTGCCCTCTTCTTTCGATTCCTCTGTCTCATCTTCATTGTCCTCCAGTGTCTTTTCAAACTGTTCTATCAACTTGTCTGTCTCATTCTGACCATGAAAATGGTAGTAAAAAGGGACTGCCAGTAAAGCAATCCCTGTAACGATACATATACTCACAAATATTCTTCTTATTTTCTTTTCCATATACTGACCACCTCCATGGTCGAAACTTTTTTAATAGTTACCTTTTATATCCGTCCATTCCTGTGCGGTATGGACTTTTCTCCTCTGCCACATTTTGTGCAATATCCTTATCCTCAGAAGCAGCAAGGTCCACATCCTCCACCTTGCCATTTTCAAGGTCAAGCTGCGCATTCAGCTCATACTGTCTTGCAATCTTGCTCTTTAGCTCTTCCTCATAGGCAAATGGCTTTTCATACTCTGCTTTGGATGCTTCCATATCAAGCTTGTAGGATTCGATTTTTTTCTCAAGAAAATCAATGTTCTCATCAATGCCGTTGAACAGATTCTCAAGCTTTACCATATTTCCAACAGGACTTGTGGAAAGCTCTGCCTTGTACTCTGTCCTGCCACGAAGCACCAGATAATTGACACCCATGAAGTTTTTCTCCGCCAATAACTCAAATCCCTTGAAACTGCCTATCGGAGAAGTCTCGCCTGTCTTACATTTTGATACTGCCTCAAGCATACTTGCACCGCCATCGGTTCGCTCTGTGAATGTCACATTTCCTACCGTAATGGCAAATTCTGCACTGGTAAGAAGTGCCGCATCCCTTGCCTTTAAATCCTCCCTGACACAGACAAGCTTTTCCTCTGCCGCTTTGATAAGCTTTGGAAAACGAATCATGAAGTTATCCTGCAGCGAATATCTCTGGCTGTCATAAGATGCCTTTAACAGCTTTAATCTCTGCACATCATTATCAATTTCCATCTTCTCACGAATCATCGGATTACCGGTGGCAACCGCCTTAATCTCTGCATAGGATAGTGTTGCCTCGTCGATATCTTCACAGGTTCTTGACACGGACTTGCTTGTCATGACCTGACTGATAAATCGCTGCTTATTCTCCACAAGACTCCAGCTATATGCATCAAAGGTCTGTTTCGTGACATATCTGTAAACTGCCACCTCATCATTTTCATTTCCCTGTCGGATACCACGACCTTCTCGCTGTTCAATGCTTGAAGGCTTCCACGGGCAGTCTACATGATGCATTGCCACTAGGTGCGTCTGGACATTTACACCGGTTCCACACTTATCCGTTGAGCCGATGAGTATCTTTTTCTTACCTGTCCTCATATCCTTAAAGAGTGTGTCCCTCTGTGCATCGGATTTTGCGTCATGAATAAATGCTATCTCCTCTGCCGGGATTCCTCTTTTCACAAGCTCTGTTTTCAGGTAATTATAGACATCAAACTCTCCGCAAAGCTTGTCTTCGGTTGCTGTCCGCTTCCAGTAACCATCTGTAAGCATTTCTTCTGACCAGCTTCCCTTCGGCGTTCCAATGTCAGAAAAGATAAGCTGACAGCCAATCTTTCCTTCATATGCTGCTTTCTCATATTCCGCAAACACATTTTCGACTACCTTATTGAGCTTTCCATCCACATTGTTGGGTGCTGATGCTTCCAGTAGTCTTGCATCCGTACCAAGAAGCCTTGCCTCATGAGTGATTTTAAGGAAGTTATCCTCTGACGGGTCTACACCGCCGCCCCTGATACGCTCTGCCCTTGCCACGAAATCCTCCATGACCTGCTTTACATACCAGTCCGGCTCACTTTCCACAATGATATACTTCCCGCCCCGGAGTGCCGGAACCGGAAGGTCTAACATATCCTTTGTCTGCACATCTGCCACTTCACGGAAGATATTCATAAGCTCCGGCAGATTGGTAAACTTATTGAATCTGCTCTTGAAACGGAATCCGCTGCCTTCCACGGTAAGCTCCAGTGCTGTTGTCACTTCGCCGAAGTTTGCCGCCCAGGAATCAAAGTGATAAATCCCCATCTGCTCCAAGGCTTCCTTCTGAAGATACAGCTGCATGACATACAGCTCACACATGGTATTGCTCACGGGAGTTCCGGTAGCAAATACAATACCTCTTCCACCATTCAGTTCTGTAATATACTGGCATTTAAGCTGCATATCCGTAGACTTCTTTGCCCCGGAGCTGCTGATACCTGCCACATTGTTCATCTTTGAAAATATGGCAAGGTTCTTGAAACCGTGCGCCTCGTCTACCATAATGGAGTCAATACCCAGCTCTTCAAAGGTAATCAGGTCATCCTTTCTGCTCTCCTCCGTAAGCTCCTTAATCTGTTCCTCTAATCTTTTCTTCTGCGCCTCCATCTGCTTGATTGTCCAACGCTCTCCGCTATTTTCCTTCATTTCTGAAATCGCATAGGAAAGCTCGTCTATCTGCTGGTCTATCATTCTGGCTTTACGCTCCGGTGATATTGGAATCTTCTCAAACTGAGAGTGCGACATGATAATGCAGTCGTAATCTCCCGTTGCAATTCGTGAGATGAACTGCTTTCGTCTGCTCTTTTCAAAATCCCTTTCTGTTGCCACCTGAATGTTTGCTGACGGATAAAGCCTTAAAAACTCACTTGCCGTCTGCCCGATAAGTGATTTTGGTACAACCATAACAGTCTTATTGGCAAGTCCGAGTCTTTTCTGCTCCATACAGGCAGCCATCATTTCAAATGACTTCCCTGCTCCAACACAGTGTGCAAGAAGGGTATTTCCACCCATAAGAATACGGGCAACTGCATTTTTCTGGTGTGGCTTTAACTCAATTTCAGGGTTCATTCCCGGAAACTGCAGATGGCTTCCGTCATACTCACGAAGCCTTACATTGTTGAATGTCTCGTTGTAGTAGCTGACATATTTCTGTCTCCGCTCCGGGTCTTTGAATATCCACTCCTTGAAAGCCTCCTTCATAAGATTCTGCTTTTCCCTTGCAAGCATGGTCTCATTTTTGTTGACCTCATAATGGTATTTGCCATCCCCGTCATCAATACGGTCCTTGACTGTTACGGTTCTTAAGTTCAGCGTACTCTCAAAAATAGAATAAGCGTCCATCCGGCTTGTACCATAAGTCTTGGTAGCTGCCACTGAACGCTTATCAAGTGATTTATTTTCTATAAACCATTCCATATTCACTTTGTTAAGATTAAGCTGGATGCCCGAATTATAATACTGGTTTCTTACTGCCTGTGCTCTTCTTGGTGTGCCTAAAAGCTCATAAATGAATCTTTCATAATCCTCTTTCTCAATCCATGTCGTACCGATACGGACATCTATCTCCGAGGCATCAAGGTCTTTTGGCTGTACCTGCTCCAGGGCTGATACATTGATTGTAAACAGTGCCTTTTCCTCCTCAGAAAGATCCGGATTTTCCATCATGGCTTTTGCCACACGAAGCTTATCCCTCACATTTCCTGACAGGTACTCATCCGCAGCTTCCCATCCGGCGTTTGGATTGTTTGGATTATAGCCGGAAGGGTTAAGAAATATCAGTCCCTCAAGCTCCTTAATCATCTTCTGTCTCTCAAAGTCTGCTTTCAGCTGTTCGGATAAGTTTATCTCCTCTACTATTTTTCCTGTCTTTTCAGAAACCTCCTTAATCATATCACTGATGTCAGGGTGATAGATACTCTGCATATAGGCAAGATTCACTGTACCAAACTCATTGATGGACACATTCAGCGTGTCCACCGCTGTCTCCACCCTCTCAATGGATACCTTTGCCTTGATGGTCTGCTTATAAAACATATCTGCCTTTTTCACATTTCCATCTTCATCAATTTCCTCCAAAGAGCAAAGAAGCGGATAATCGCTGTCATCCCGGAATGCCCTGCTGTTCCCCTGTGAATTGATGCTTCCATATTTGTCCACGAATCTATCATATCTTTCGTTAAGAAGCCTCTGCACATCGGCAAGTTCTTCCTCGCTGCAGCCTTCTGTCTGGATATCAATCAGATGTCTTGTCACGGTTCGGATTTCATCAAGTGCCTTTATCCTTTCCTCCACAGTAGCTGACACCTCCCTTCTTACCATCTGGGAGTTTTCTCTGAAATAAAGTTTTCCATCCACAAAGCAGTAGGAAAAGTTTCTTACATCCGGGTCTGCCGGGATAATGTCCTCGCTCTTTTCCTCCTCTTCTGTCAGACGCTCAAAGTCAGTAAGCTCTGCCTGCATATTGCTGATTGCCTTATTCAGTGCTTCATACATATTAAAGTTCGGGTCATCATTGACACAGACGGTATATCTGCTGTCCTGTCCGTATATTCTTGTGTCGTACTGCATACGTCCAAGAATCATTTCAGGATGTTCCACAAAATAGGAATTAACTGCAATTCCATCCTCTGTATATCCCAGATGCACCCAGTCCGGTTCGATGTCAATCTTTTTCTCCCTTTTCTGAAGGAAAATAATATCGCTGGTTACTTCCGTTCCCGCATTGTCCTTAAATGCAGTATTGGGAAGTCTTATGGCACCGATAAGTTCAGACCTCTCTGCCAGATACTTTCGGATGGTAGGATTACTCTTATCCAGCGTTCCCTTTGTGGTAATAAATGCCACAATACCGCCCGGTCTTACCTGGTCAAGTGCCTTTGCCAGAAAATAGTCATGAATACGGAAGTTGTACTTGTTATACTTCGGGTCATATATCTTATAGTCCCCAAAAGGTACATTTCCAACTGCCACATCAAAGAAGTTATCCGGATACTGTGTCTGCTCAAATCCTCCCACTTTTATATGGGCTTTCTGATAAAGCTGTCCTGCAATTCTTCCCGAAATATCATCAAGCTCCACACCGTACAGATTTGCTCTCTGCATTGGTGTGGGCAGACTTCCGAAAAAGTTACCGATACCCATACTAGGCTCTAAAAGATTTCCGTCACGGAAACCAAAGTTCACAAGTGCCTGATTGATACAGCTGCATATTACAGGCGAAGTATAAAAAGCATTGTTTACAGTTGCTCTTGCAGCTGCATATTCATCCTCCGTAAGCAGTTCCTTAAGCTCTGCATACTCCTTTGACCAGTCATTATTCTTATCATCAAATGCCTGCGGGATTCCGCCCCATCCGGCATACAGTGATAGAGTTTTCTGTTCCTCTGCTGTTGCAAGCCTTCCTTCACTTTCCAGCTGTTTTAGAAGCTTAACCGCTTCCACATTCCATTTGTATCTGGTCTTTGCCCCTCCGGTCTGTAAATCCCAAAGGTTGTAGTGGAAGTTTCTTCTTTTATCCGTTTTCTTCTGCTGTTCATCAGCCTGGTTACTTTGATTTGCTTCGCTTTTTGTGTCTGCTGATTCATCAATATTGCTATCCGCAGTCTCCCAGCCATTAGTGGCAGCCCTCTGTCTGGTGGCTTCCCTGTTTGCCCTGATTTCCCCCTGTTTTTCAAGAAATGAAACATAAACAGGTGCCATATTTCCCCTGCTCCCGGCAATCATGTCTTTATACCAATTAAGATGATCTTCCCCGCAGTAATGAGGAACCTTTACCATATAGCTTAATACTTCATACAGTTCACGGTATCCGGTTGTGGCTGTTACACGCTCCCCGTTTTTGTTCTTGTAATTGATGTCAATTTCAAAAGGCTTTAGGGTGTATTCCACCAGACCATACTCATTATTGGCATAGGCTTTATGCTCGTCTCTTCCGTGAAGAACAACCTCTGACAGGAACTCAAGCTTGTTAGGCATAAACAGGTCATTCGTTGCCACAAGTTCCATAAGAAACGGTTTAAATGGTGTGTAACAGCTGCATTCCGATATAAGAATCTCCATGGCTGTACGCATATCTTCATCCATATTGGCAATCACTTCGGCATAGTTAATCGGCTCGATGAACTGTAATTCCCCTGAAGTTTTTTGTGTAGGGTCAGGAGTTGGCTCATGCTCTGCCTCTGCTTCCATCTCTGCACCATATTCAGCCATGGTAACAAATCTGTCCTCCATAGCTGCCTCTTCCGGTGTAAGCTCCCTCTCCTCTGCATACGCTTCTTCCAATGATTTTCTTGCACTTGCATAGCTTTCCGGCTCATCAGGAATGGCAAATTCATCCAGTTCCTCTTCCTGCTCCTCATCATCCACTTCCCGAAAATCTGCATCAATGACCTCATCATCTTCACGCATACCGTCAGACTGTATCTCATCCAGTCTTGGTTTCTCCGGCTGGTATTCTCCCGTAAGGATAAGTGCTGAAATCTCTTTTTCTATATCTCTCCAAGAGACATATCCTTCTACTTCGCCTTCCTCATCTCTCCACTGAAAACGGATACCATTACCTTTGAATGTGTCATATCCATGCAGTCCAAGCCCTTCAATGGGCCAGCCTGCCCCACCTGTTCCAAACTCTGCCTTAATCCGCTTGGCTCTTGTTCCTGCATCAATCTCTGTCTCAAAGATTTTGCACACTCTGCCTCTGCCACCGACAAAGCCTGTGCCTCTTAATACAACTTCCTTTACATACTCAGAAGGTACAACAGAAGCTTTCTTTGGATTGAGATAATTGTAATTCCCACTTTTTGCATCTGCCATTTCCTGCTGGAACTTCTGCATATACTCATTCGGCTCTGCTTGTGATTTCTTTGCAGAATCCACCAAACCATATTCGGCATCGAAAAAGGAAGCCTGCACATATTCGCCTGCTTCCTTACTTACTCCCAATGAATTGATTTCATTAAGTTCTCTATTTAATTCTTCATCATATGAGTTATCATTTAATGATATTTCAGGACGATCTCCGCCAGAACGATTTCCTCTGCCATCATCTTCGCCTGTTCTCTCAACTTCCACATTTCCATCGTACTGCTTGGATTCTGTGGTTTGTTCTTTATTAGATACTGATTCTGAAGCTGCTCCATCATCCGATTCGCTTCTTCCTCCACTTCCAACATCTTCTCTGTCATTCTGCCCGTGCGAAGCAGATTCTTGTATCTCGCCGGTTCGTTCTCCTCCAGATACTTCATCGCCTGACGTCCGTATTTGCCCAGTCTCGCCAAGTTCTCCCTCTCGTCCGGAATCTCCAGTACCGGATACAGAAGTCCGTCCACTTCCTTGTACTCTAATTCTGCTACCATATGCAATTCTCCTTTCCAATTCTTCGTTCCTCAGAATTGTAGCCTCCGGCGGATTGCCAGTGCCTCCATCTGAATTTGTCAGCTTCGCTGACATCGGCACGGCACCAGAAAATCCAAGGCTTTTCTGATTCTCAACAGCCCTACAATCTTTACTAAATGCTCTAAGAACATTACAGGAGACATCGCATATGAGGGAACCAAGACGGTAAATCGTATCTTCGTCCGTTACTTTTACAATCTGACTAAAATCCTGTTCTTCAGCAGACAAGTCAAATCCGCATCTCGTACCTACAACATATAAAATCCCTTTTCTTGCAAGCTCTGCAAGGTCCGGTACTTCGTGTAAGCCCTCACGTTTTTCGCTGAATTCCTTAATCACACTGCCTGTAATCTGTGATAATTCGGTCATTCGGTTTTCGAATTCCTCTTCAATTATGACTCCGATTTCCCGCTTTGTAAAGTCCTTTAGGGCAATTAGTGAATCTTCTCTTGTCACTCCTTCATACTTTTGATACTTCCCATGTGCTACTTGATATTCCATAAACTCTGGTATCTTATCTCCGTCAAGATTCCAGGTAAGCTCCGACTGTTTTCCACCCGTATCACTGATATCAAACACATATCTCATATATGGCTGCAATGCTTTGGAAGGATAGATTGCAATCCCTTTACTTCCACGCTTTACATACCTGCCTACCTTTTTCCATGTGTCAAAGTCAGCAACCAAAGTGGCATGTGGTTTTTGTGCATATACCATGAGAACATTATCAAATTCATATCGGTATATCTGCCCGGCAAGGCGAAGCACTGATTTCCAGCTTTCCTGTGTTTCCGTCACTTCTTTTATAACCACGTTATAAATCTGCCTGACTTTATAATCTACGCTCATATGCTACACCTCCAATATTGCTTCTCTGATGTCTTTTCCATCAATTTCATTTCCAAGGCTTACCCAGCCTTCACATCTCTCCCTCGCAAAAAGCTCAATTCTCGGAAGATTACCGCATAACTCTACAATTTTCTCCCGTATCTCCTCCGGCTTTTTGCTGTGTTCCATGATTCTTGCATCACACACCTGCGAAATGGAACGGGACACCCTTGAAGGATGCCCCCTTGTTCCAAGCAGGCATATTTCCGAGTTGGAACGGGTCCAGTAACCAAGTCCCATAAACCAGCTGTCTGCTTTCTTATTTCTTTTTACCCAGTTAAAACCACAGGTCTTGTAGGTAAATCCCCACGCTTTCATTACTTCAAGCCCTTCTTTAAGAAGCGGGAATGTTACCCACAAAAACAGGATACTGTCATCTGCTGCAATGCTTTCCACGGGAAGAGAGAGAATGTCATCGAACTTCATACATGAATAATGGCAGTCTGCTGATTTTAGCTGACTGCCACGCTCCGAATACGTCTGGAATTTCCAAGGCGGATCGGCATATATGATATTGAATTTTTCTCCCATAGGCATCCTCCCTTACTCTGCCGCAAGCTTACGAAAACTTCTGAACTCTTCTTTGTCAAAGGCAATCGTATATTCCACTTCTCCTGACTCTTCGGCTGCATTCTGACCTGCAATAAGCTTTCTTGCAACTCTTAAAGTGACATAATTTGCTCTGCAAAGCTTCATGCTCTCCTTAAAGCTCATATCCGACTGATTATGAAGCATCTCACCCATATCCGCAATCTGCTGTTGTACCCTGATACGAATACTTCTTGCGTCCTTTACTGATATTGTCACTCTGTGCTTTGTTTCCTTTGAAACATCCCATTCCTTCTGCAATTCCTTGATTAGAAATTCCATGTTCTTTTCTATATTTTCTTTTCTGCTCATTAAATCTTCCTCCGTCTATCTTGTATTCTGCTGTGTGGGTGCAGCGTCTATTGTTTTTCCCACAAAGTCCTCAGCATCAAGAACAATCTCGCCTCTTTTGTACTGATCCATTACCTGGTTAATGGCATCACCAAGAGTTTCTGCTTTCACAGTAACTGTTCTTGATAATTCTTCTCTGATTTCAATATCAAAGTCCTTTCGTTTAGCCATACAGAATTTACCTCGCTTTCTGTTTATCCAAGTGCACCTCTGCCATGGATATCACATTGGCTGCAACCTCAATGGCATCCTCCATATCAATGCCCCTGACACTTAATACACTCTGCATATCTTTACACACCGTTACCGGAAATACCTTCAGTTCGCTGTCATCATCATAGATTCCGGCAGAGAGATTCTGATGAAACTTATCCATCTTATCCGTACAGAATTCCGCACGCATAATCTCACTTAGAAGCTCCCTGATATCCTCACTGCAAAGTGCATTATTGGCTAACTTGTGTAGCTGTGTAAAATAATCCTCCTGCTCCAGCCGGATATCCTCCCTGTCTTTTTCCATCTTTGTTCCGCCATAATCTTCCCGTATGCCCTGAAAGTCAATGCGTGACGGCTTGGAAGAAAGATATACTCCGTGCTCCCATTCGATACCGATTTCAGGCTCTTCACTGTCGCCCTTAATCTGTCTCATAAAAAGACTTGTACCAAGTCCCACCACAAAGTTTCCATTGCTCATATCCATAAGAAGCAGATTTCTTGGTGATAAAAGCTCCACAACCTTATAATCCTTACCATTGAAATTGTGGAGATTCTCCCCCTGCTTAAACTGGTGTTCCATATGGCTGTAATGATGCTCAACCATCTTGTCTTTCTCTCCATTTTCAGCAATCCCATAAAGCCTTATCTTTTCCTTACATTCAAGACTGCATCTTTCATAATCAAAACGCACATCTTCAACATTTTCATCATTAAATTTCTTATTGAGAAATGCACTAAGATGGCTTTCATCTCTGCAATAACACATGAAAAGAGTCTTGTTACCTGCCAGATATACCTCTGCCCAGTCAGGCTCAGTCATGGTTCTTCCAAGCTCTGAAAAGATAGCTGCTGTCTCTTTCATGGAATACTCGCCGGACTGTTTAAGCATTTCTATCGTGTCATCAAGTGTCAGAAGGAAGTTGGCTTCAACCGTTCCCTTCCGGTTCTCAATAACAAAAATCATATCGTTTAATTTCATTTTGCCCTCCTAACCAAAAACATCCGGCAAAACCGAGCTCTGCCAGATGCTGTATTTTCATTATTCTTCCTGATTACTGTGGTCTGCCAATGAGCACAATGCTTCCCACATTCGGTACTGCATTGTAGGTTACGCCATAAGCAACACCTTTTGCTTCTACCACCATTCCATTTCCTACATACACAGCCACATGACTGATATTCTTGTATCTTCCATTTCTCTCATAGCTGTAGAAAATCAAATCTCCCGGCTGCATATCTGCATAAGCTACTGTGTGACCTGCACTGTCAAGACCTTCTGCCTCCGCAGCAGCCGTATTTGCTCCACCGTAGCTGATATCAATACCGGCTGCTTTCCATGAATAATAAGCAAGGGAACTGCAATCATAATAATTGCCTGTGTCTCTGTACTGCTGACTGTACGGATAGCCTACCTTTGTCAGTGCATAGGAGACAACTGTTCGCTGTGTCGGGTCTGTAATGCCCTGCAAAATGGCATCCACCTCTGCCTGTGTCAGAGCTGATTGCGGTGTGACACCACTTGTACTGCCAAACATCCGCATCATTTCTTCAACCAGTTCGATTTGATCCGAATCGAAATTGTATTCCGCTATCATGTCATAACAGGTTTTCAGCTTCACATTGACATACAATACAGTCTGTGTAGTGGTTGAACCATCCTCATTTTCAGTGGTTTCACTTCCGGAACTTGTTGTGTAGGAACACATATCGTCAAATACCTCTTTAAGCTTACTCTTGGAGGTATCATTCATAACGGTTGCAGTATCCCCAACTCCATATTTGACCATATAGATGGTGACAATATCATTGAAGTTTCCTGCACTTTCCCCTTCAAAATCCACATACACAATCTGCCCGGTATCATATCCCGTGTGTTCATTTGCCAGAGTGTTAATGTCTCTGTTAAACTCCGAGACATAGGCACTTGCTACCGTAGTGACCGTATCCCCCGACTCCAGCGGTGGGAGGAAAAAAGCAAATGGCGAGTTGTAGAGAATAGCAATTACTGCTACTACCGGAAGAACTGTTACCGCAATTAGTAATACAAGCACCAATAAAAATCCTCCTACTGCAACCATAATCTTTTTTATTGGTAGTGCCATTTTGTTGACAAACAAATCTTTAACCAGCTTTGCAAAACTGTCCTGCTGTTCGCCCTCTGCTTTCATCTTATCAAGAAAGAACTTGATCTTTCGGTTTCTGCTGTTTCTCTGGGCATCCATCTTATCAATCTTATCTCCAACCGCCTTACCCACAGCAATACCAATCAGAGGAGCATACGGACCTGTCTCTGCTCCGGCTGCTGTTCCTGCAACAGTAGTTCCAACTTTTGCTGCTACTTTTGCACCTTCCTTTGCCGCTGCCTTGGCAGTCTCTTTGGATGCCTCCTTTGCAACGGTCTTAGCAGTTTCTTTTGCTGTTTTCTTGGCAAGCTTCTTTCCGGCTTCCACCTTTTTGATACGCTTTCTTTTCTCAGCCAGTGCCTTTCGTCTGAAAAGTTCTGCTCCCCTAGATGCAGTCCCCGTTACCGGTCTTGTTGCAGCATAAGCAATATTTGCCGCATCCCTGACTTCCTCACCGCCTTCCATCTGACTTAACGCAGTCTGTGCCCCGGCTGCGCCTACAACCTTAATGGAAGAGTTCTTTGTCTTAATGGACTGCTTGGATTCCTTTATTGCTGCCCGGTACTGCCTGAACATTCCCTTCTTTGCTTTATCAACCGGATGAATCGTACTCCTCCGAAACTTCTTGTTTTCAGTAGTTGCAATCTTCGACCCTTTAATCTTCGGACTGCGGTCAACCGTATAAATGTTGGAAGCTTTGATGGACGCTTTCTTTGGTTCATGGGTATGAAGCTTTGCTTTCTTCTTGGTATGAATCACCATAGGCTTGTCATTGACCTTTTTGATTTTCAATTTTCTCACCTTCTTTCTACATCCATTACCCAAAAAAGGGTAAAAAAATAGCCATCTGGATGGTTAGTCCAAATGGCTTATGTGATAATTCTCACTGGATTATTTATTTTTTTCTTTCTTTAAGTTTTAACATATATTCTTCTTCTGCCTGTTCTAATCGTTTCTGAATAGCTTCCTCCGATGGCAACTGCGATTTTATTTCTTGTAAGCGTATATTATCGTAAGTTGCAACTCCCATAGGTGTCTCTATTCCCTGAAAAGCCCACTGAACCTCTGTCTGGTCCTTATCTTTACATATCAGAAGACCAATTGTTGGATTATCGGATTCTGATTTCATTAACTCATTGACCGCATTTACATAGAAGTTAAGTTTTCCTGCAAACTCTGGTTCGAATGATACTGCTTTAAGTTCAACAACTACATAACAGCGAAGCTTAATATGATAAAAGAGCATATCTATTTTTCTTGTTTTACCAGCGACGATAATCTCTTTCTGTCTTCCTATAAAGGCAAATCCTGATCCAAGCTCTAACAAGAAGCGTGTAATATTCTGCTCTAACGCATCTTCCAGCTCTTCCTCATCATATCCTACAGGAAGTGATACAAAACCGAAATCATAAGTATCTTTTACTATTTCCTGTGCAAGTTTTCCTTGTATGGCAGGAAGTTTTTCCGCAAAATTAGTAAGCGCATTACCTGATGATTGGTATAAATTTGCTTTTATACAATCAACAAGTGTACTCCTGCTCCAGCTTTCTTCTATTGTTTTTCTCACATAAAATAAAGCTTCTTCTATTGTTTTACATTTTGTTACTATTTCCACATGATGTCTCCATGGTACAAATCCGAAGATTGCAGGAAATTCTATTTCTGCACCAGCTTGGTGCAGTTTTTGATTTTCACTAATTTCTGCACCAACCTGTTGCAGTTTTAAGCTGTTTAAATCGATACTGTCTTCAATCGTATGAGCCATTTCTGAAAAGATATCGCTTGATGAATAAAACAAGTACCATTTTTTCATATTCCAAAGATTTCTTGCTGAAAAGCCTTTTTCATCAGGAAATTCATTTTGTAAATCGAGACTTAACTGCTCTACAATTCCTTTTCCCCATTTTTCTTCCGCTTTTCTTTCTACTAAATCCCGCCCCAGTTGCCAATTAAAGTAAAGCCGTTCTGTATTAACTTTAACAGCATTTTTTATCTGTGTAGATATATAACGTTGCTTCACATCATGAATCCATTTTACATAGTCAGAATCTAAACTAATATCATGCGACTTCACAATATGAGGTTTTGTTTCTTCAGGCATATTATTCCCCATTTCTTCATAATTTTTTCATTCAAAATTTTAATCAATTAGTGTGCGGAACAATTACCGCACACCAATTAATATATCACAAAAAGCGTTATTATACTACCGAAACATGATTTTCTTTAGCCCTCTGTTCTGCAATTTTCTCATGGATATTGGTGTTATAGAGCTTATAAAGACTTGTATCCTTTCCAATCTGATTATCGAACGGAATAACCACATTACCGCACTTTAACAGTCCCATACCAGATTGGCTGTTTGTTACGAATCTAAGCTGTGCATCTGATACTCCAATTACCTCTGCCATCTTTGAACTATCAGTATTCGCCTGTTTTAAAAGTGCCACAAACTCACTGTTTGCCAGCATTGTAGTTGCAGTGTAGTTCTGGAGAAGATCCACGACATTCTGCGTGATGCCTGTGCAAAGACCGCCCTGCTTTCTTACTTTCTTCCAAAGCTGCTGTAAATACTTAGCTGAATACTCGGAATTAAGCAAGACATGGAATTCATCAATATAGAGCCATGTTGCCTTGCCCCTCTTTCCATTCTCCACAATTCTCTGCTGGATGGACTCCATCATAACAAGCATTGTAATCGGACTAAGCTCCGTTCCAAGGTCTCTGATACCATATACAACAAATCTGTTATCCACATCCACATTTGTCTGATGATTAAAAATGTTAAGTGAACCATTTACAAAAAGCTCAAGAGATAAGGCAATCTCTTTTGCCTCTTCCTCCGGCTGTGCCATAAGAATATCATAGAAGTCACTCATAACCGGAATATACTTCTCTCTGCTTCTTGCAATGTCGATATACATCTTTCTTACGCATCGGTCAATAATGGACTTCTGACGGGAATTGAGACTGTCTCCGATACACTGCTCACAAAGACCAAGCATGAACTCACCTTTTTCCCTTACCCAGCCTTTTGTATCGTTCTGGTCAAGATTCCATACATCCATGGCAAGAGGATTCACATAGTTGTCCGTGTAAGTGGACATATTGATGACCGTGCCGCCATAGGTTGTCGCAATATCAAAGTATTCGTTCATAGGGTCTATAATTATGATTTCATCATCGGTAGAAAGAAACACCTGCCCCATTGCAGCCTTACAGAAGAAGGATTTACCGGAACCCGGCACACCGAATACAAACCCATTTCCATTGATAAGCTTCTTTCGGTTTCCGATATTGATATTCTTGCTTACCTGATTGATACCATAATATACACCACCCTCATCATTAAGCTCCTGCACATTAAATGGCATAAGCACCGCAAGGGACTGTGTGAGCATGGTTCTCATGGTTTCCACCTGTCTTACACCAATCGGAAGTGCTGTATTGAGTGCTTCCCTCTGTTTCAGATAATGCACATCAATGGTACAGCTGTTTCTCTTTCCAATGGTTTCAACGGTTTCCGTGATACTCTCAAGCTCTTTCTTGGAATCCGCCATAAGAATGATAGTCACACCCACATAGAACAGGCACTGGTCATTCTCACGGACATCATCCATGATTGCTTCAATTTCCTTTTTCTCCGTTCTCTTTGCATAAGAGATTTCAGAAGAAAAGTCATTGTTCTTGTTACGGACTCTCTGCTGTTTGATAATGTCAGATTCGATACCGAGATATTTCTTCTGTAATGTCTTGGTTGTCAAATCCTTTGGCACAGGTACTACATCAATACTTGTAATGGAGTGAACAGGTAATGAAGTAATCTCATTCAAAAACCTGTCTGATAAGCTGCTTGGATACTTCTTGATAAAAAGTGCCTTACAGAACTTGCTCTCATCCTCAAAGCTGTCCGGGAAGAACTTAATCATTCCATTACAGAGGTCATTCTTAAAGTCAGCTCCCACCTTCTTTGCCTTCTTAATGTCAAAGTCAAATTCTTCCTCATTTCCAAGATGGTAAAAATCATGGAGAATCTTAAGTCTCTGATTACCGGTAAGAGGAACAATCTCTGTTCCAAGCTCATTAAATGCCTTGTGAATGGTGGCTTCCAAAGTGGCAAACTGTGCCTTTGCCTCTTCAAAGTTCTTACGCTCAATCGTAAGTGTAAGGTATCTCTCCTGTTCAATCCCCTGTCTGCCGTCCAGAATCTTCTCCTCAATGATGTCGTTGTATGCCTGACGATACTCGTCAAAGCCGTCATCCTTCTTTGGGAACATGACCTTTTCCCGAAGCTCTGCCATATTCTTATTCTTGTTATTGACCGTAATCTTGTAATTACAGTCAAGTGAATTGAGGAACTTGCAGTATCTCTCAAAGATATCTATCTGCTCATCCTCGTTGGTAGTAGTGTAATTGATATCCTGAAACAGATAACATTTACTGTAACGGTTCCTTGCCACCTCAAAGATACCATTTTCCGCTACTGCCATAATCTCAATTGTTTCCTGTATGGATTTAGGGGATTTGTAAAGTGGTTCACTTGCTTTTTTCAGTTCCTTAAATCCATCTGTAAATAAACCCATTTGTTTGTCCTCCTTATTTCTAAGGCACCGCCGGAGCAATCCGGCTGATGCCAAAATTACTCCGACCAAACAGGTCAGAAATTATTTCTTAGTTACATAACTGATGAGTGGTGCAAGGTAACCCAGTTTATAGGCAACTGCGGCACCGATAAGCAACACAAAAAATACCACGCAGATGATAAGCATTCTCATCATTTTCTTCTTACTTGCTTCAAACTCTGCCTGATTGTTCTTCTTTTTATCCGTGTTATTTACATCTGAGACTGATACATCTGCTTTGGCTGAAGCACCAAACATTTTACCTTTTCCCTTTACTTTCGCAGCGTTTGCCTGTTCCAGCTCATAGGCTTTAATTGCAGGCTCGCCCTCCGTTGAGACATAGGTTAGTGCCCTGTTTCCAAACATATAATGAAATTTCTTTCCCATTACTTCATAGAAACTCATCCCGTTATAGGAATAGAACCCGCCAAGTGCAATCGGTGCTACAACCGGGATAGCTACATATGCAGCTCCCGTAAGTCCAATAAACGGATAAAGAAGATAAACAAGACCTCCACCTATCACAACACTTGCAATCGAAAAAATCAGCTGCTTGGCTGTAAGTCCCATAGCAACTGATTCCTGATAACGGTCAATATCTTTGTTGATTTCAATTACCAATTTTCTCACCTCGTTTCATTTTTTTGCTTATTCTCTAATACGATTCCTTTGTTCTTCTCATACATTGCAATTCCATCCGGACAAAGCTCTCTAAGTTTATCCGGATTAAACATATACAATGGATATTCACAGTAACCGCTTCTCTTAACAAAACCTGTAAATGTTCCCAGTTCGTTGTCTGCAATAAAGGTTTCTGCATCCGGAAGATTATTAGTGTCTACATATGCACAGTAATTTGGTGTTGTATCCCCAAGGTTTACTGTCAGATCTGCAAATGGTTCCAGATATCCTTCTTCATTACACCCAAGACCGATATACATATTTCCGTTATTCATATACTGCTGAATGTCAAATGCCACATCTGTTTCTCCGGTAAAGCGTGAAGTATAAGTCAGACACTTATACTCCACTCCCCGGTCATCCTTTATCACTTTTATTTCTTCGTTCATGCCATAACCTCCTACAGTCCAAATGCCTTGCTTGTCAGACTCTGTGCTCCCTTTACACTTCCTACCGTAAGTGCAATGGTAAATGTCATTTCACAAAGATAAATAAGCGTTTTTGCCCAGTCTGCATAACTTGAAGTAAATGTCGGAAGGCCCGCATTGATAAAGGCATTGCAGACAATTATGGCAAGTGCCATTGTTACAGCCTCAAATGTCACAGACAGGAAGTATTTACAGTATGCAGCTACTGTGTGGTTCACCGTTCTGTTACCACCCATTGTCGAAAATGCAATGGAACCCATAGGAACAATAATCAGTAATCTTAGGAATCTGAAATATACCGTGTATATCATAAAGAAACCACAGATAATAATGATGATGGAAAGAAGTGCTGCCAGTATCAGCATGATAAGACTCTCTCCAAAACCAAGATTTTTGATGATATCAGCCTGTGTACTGTCAATCGTAAGTGTTGTATAGCTTCCTGCCGATAGCAGATTAACCAGATTTCCTATGGATGTGAAAAATGCCTTCATAATCGTGACATTGTTTGCGACAAACCATTCCGCAAGTCCCAGTCGAATCAGCATACGAAGTATTACTTCAAACCTCATCTCTTCCCTGATATCAATACTATCACTACAAAAGCCTATGACAAAGAACAGTACTACAAGCGAAGAGCCAACAGCAACAAATATCGGTTCAATGCCGGCGATAACCGCCCATGGACCTCCTCCTTTGAAGTTCACGGGCGATTGACCTAACATTGAAAATACAAGCGATATCTGATTGTTCCAAAATCCAAATACCATTTCGAGAAGAGCAAGGATCTGATCTCCAAGATTAAAAATATCCATTCATTCTCACCTCGCTTCTTTGCTTTTCCTAGAAACCTAAGAATGTTAATACTGTTGAAATACCTGCCATCATAACTCCGGCTACAATACCCTTAAGAGCAGAGTTCATAGTTGAGGAATCCTGCTGCTGATATGCCTGTGCAAACTCCATGACATTCTTTGCGAGAATAATTACACCGACTGCACCGATTACTGCAATTACAAGTGTCTTTAAGTTCTCAAGTGGCTGTGTTACCGCTGTTGTACCTGTACCGGCGGCAAAACATGTGCTTGTCATAAGCATTGCTCCTGTTACCGAACCTGCCACTGCAGGCAATACCTTTTTCTTCATGTTCTTAAAAAATCCCTTCATTCCTTTTTCCTCCATATTGGTTGTATTTGTGGTTACTGCCACATCAGTTGTCATTGTTAAATTGCTTTCATTCTGTCTCATGCTTTCAATCTCCTTTTTTTGATTTACCCGACCTGGATATCCGGTCAGGCACTTAGTTTGTATCTGAACGGGATATCCCCGGTTGTGAAATTCAGTCAGGCTTTCCCTGACACGGTATTGCGACAACCACCTCCTTAAAAAAAGCACCAACCTGTTTAGGCTGATGCTTTCTCAAAATTTTCCCTAACCTGTCTCATCTCTTCGACTTCGACATCCGGATAGAAGTATTCCAATATTTTATTTTCAGGCACTCCGACAATCATTGCCTTCTGTGCCTCCTCCTGCTGTTCCTTTGTAAACTCCCACTGAGCCATTCTTCTAAGAATCGTGTCTTTACCATCAATCTTAGGAAGTTCCTTTCTTTTATCCGTTATCTCTGATTCTTCGGAATACTCAAGCTCCTGTCCCTGTTCTGCATTGAAACGGTCTTTTTGCTCCTGTTCATCAAGCATCTGGAATCTCCACCCAAGCTCCTTATCTCCAATCATCATGAATTCCTCATAAGTCAGCTTATCAATATAGACATTCTCACCTTTTTCTTTCAGCTGTTTATAGTGCTCCAAAGCTTTCTGGGATAAAATCTCGTAAGGCGGACCAACGACCTCATTATTACTGCTCATATGGTGTACATAAGGCTTTCCACCTCCATCTGCTGTCTGTTTGAACATCGGATGGGCAAATGGAATATACTTGTTATCCATAATTGGATCAAAACCACGGATAAAGATAATGCATTTCTTGTTATCCAGCTTTCTCACTTCATCCGGTGTAAACAGTTCCCTGCCGAGTACATCATAATTTCTTGAAGAGCTTCCCTGTCTGCCCTTTGTCTCTCCGCTTGATTTCTTATCAATCGTGCCTTTTCCAAGCAGCTCAGAAACGTACTTATGCGTTGACTGCTCATTGCCGCCAAGATAAATGAAAGTATCGCAATTCCCCGGAACAGTTTCCCAGGTATCCTTAAACAATGCCTTTAGCTGTGCAAAGTTCTGGATAATGATAATACTGGAAATCTCACGGCTTCGCATTGTCGATAACAATGAACAATAGTCATCGGGCAATGCGACATTGGCGAACTCGTCCAGCATAAAAGTCACATGAATCGGGAGTCTGCCACCGCAGTTAAAGTCTGCCTGATAATAAAGCTCCTGAAAAATCTGTGTGTATAACATACCGATAATGAAGTTATAAGATTTATCACTATCCGGTATAACACAGAATAATGCTGTCTTTGTTTCTCCGTCTCCGTTTACACCTATACCAATATCTGCAAGGTTCAGCTCATCCTTTGACAACAGGCGAAGCACCTGCTTATTTTCCAAGAATGCAAGTCTTGAGTTGGCACTGATAATAATGGAACGGACAGTATCTCCCGCACCACGCATACATTTGTTGTACTGCTTGACTGCCGGATGGTTTGGTCCAAGAGGATTATTTTCCTCAAGGAATTTCATTCTGACATCAAGATGTGATGGTTTGCCCTGCTGTGTTACCTCGGCTTCGCCCAAAAGCTGTAGAACTGTCTCAAAGTTTCTGCGGCTTGGGTTCTCCTCTAACCACACATAATAGAAAATTGCCTGTAAAAACAGTCCTTCCGCTTTCTCCCAGAATGGGTCTGAGGGAGTGCTTCCCTTTGGTGTGGTATTGGCAATCAGATTCGTGATAAGCTTCACAATATCCGTTTCCTCTCGTATATAGGAAAACGGATTGTAACAGTCAGACTTATCCATTTCCAGCAGATTGATAACCTTCACATTGTAGCCGTTATCTTTTAGCATCTGCCCGCAGCTTCTTAAGATTTCTCCCTTGGGGTCGGTACAGATAAAAGAGCAGTTGTGGGGCATCTGCATCAGATTCGGCTTCACCTCATAGAACGTCTTACCTGCACCGGAACCTCCGCATATCAGGATATTTCCATTGAGCTTAAGCCTTCTGAAATCAAGTGACATCTTCACATTCTGGCTCAGGATACGGTTAAAATTCTCATCCTTATCCATGAGAATACTGTTTACCCTCTGCGGATTCTCAAACCTTGCAGTTCCATACTCCTTGCCAGGCATATAATTTCTCTGACTGGTGTAATACATTAAAACAGCCATCGCATAGATTCCTACTACGATGGCTACTGTTTTCACTGTATTTTCATTAAAATAATTTGCAAAAGGAGCTGCACAGACTGAATTGAATCGTTCCATAAAACTCATCAGGTCAATGCCCTGCTCCCATGCTCCACCAACCAGATACCCAAGATATGCTGCAAGAAGTGCCCCAAATGCAAGAAATATCACAGAAGGTTTCTTCTTACTTGTCTGCATAGGCTCTTACCTCTTTCTCTGTGTGGTTGTTTTTGTTGCTGTCTTAACTTTGGTTTCTGTTTCAACCTGAGATTTCTCATATCTCTTACGGACTGAAGACTCAACCTTGTCATAATGATTGCTGTAAAGAGCTTCTCCCCTCATCGTCTCAACTACCCGGTTGTCCTTATCATAAATCTTGTAGTCCTTTTCCCTGTCAATGAAAGTAAGCATTGTCTTTCCGCTGTGGATTTCCATGATGTTTTCTTTTTTAATCCAGACATACCTTGCTTTCTCTCCCCATGTTCCGGGAATTCTCGTTTTCACAGCTCTCTCATTCTCCGTCTGGATAAGTGTTTTAGAAATCGTCACATCGGAAAGGTTCATATGCTTCGATGCTGCTACAGCCCTCATTCGGTCAGCCAGATCCTGATATCCTCTGATACGGTTCTGAAAAGCCTCTTTGTCCATCATAACCTTATGGTTTCCACTCTCATCTCCCTTATCAAGAAAGCCGATGGTTTCAAGCTGTTTAATAACATTTTCCGCCTGCTCGTGGTTAATGCTGAAATTCTCTTTTACAGCATCCACATTGATTGTCTTCTTCTCCATTGCATACATGCCGACTTTCTCAATCAGCCCGTCCATCAGCATATTTGCTCTTGCACTCTCCGGTGACGGGCTCATCTCGTTTCCCTTTTTCTGATTTTTCAGGAACTCCATCAGTTTGTTAAGCTGCTTTTCATCCCCATTTTTCAGATAATCGTCAAAGGTGGCAATTCTTCCTCCGCTAAGCTTCTGCAAAAGCATATTTGCTCTTGGCACTGCCTCTGTGTGAAAGATAATCTCTGTCTTTCCGTTTTTTCGGTCTGCATCCGGAAGTACCGAATAAAGAATGCCGTATTTCTTGGCATATTTTTCAACCTTCTTCATATCAGCTGTTGCAAACTCTAATACCTGAAGGTCTCCTCCTTTCATAAGCAGCTTTCTCATGGAAGTCCTGCCAAGGGACTTCTCATAATCAAGCATTCCCTTAAGAAAGTCGATTGCTTTTTGCATGGCAGCAATACCGCCACTGCCCACCTTCATTGCAATCTCAATTCCATCGTATGCGACCTCAATAATCTGGACCGCTTCTCTGATTTCCTCTGACATTTGCTTTCCTCCTCTCTTATAATGTTGGTTCTTTCTCCGTAGGAATTACTTCCTGCTCCTTCAATGGTTCTTCTTTTGCTTCCGATATCATATTCTTGATATCACTTACATCTGAATCCTTAACAACTGATTCAGAAATATCAATTCCGTGTGCTGTAAGAAAATCAGTAATTCTCTTAACCGCTTTATCTTCCTCAATACGGTACATCTCAAGAGCTATCACAAGATTCTCAATCTGTTCTGCCCATTCAGGCTTATTATCTGCAAGCTGCATATACTTTGTCTGTACCTTCTCCCTGTCTGCATCTTTTTCCTGTAATTCTTCAATCAGCTTTTTCACAAGGTCCGTATCCCCGGTACGAAATGCATACTGGGCAATAAACTCCTTTTCTTCCATACCGAAATCCGCATCTGTCTCTTCCATAAGCTTCATCGCTTCTGTAATCATAATAAGACTCATTACACACCACCCCTTTCTGCCTTCAGGCTGTTCTGTAATGCTGCAAAACGGATAATGCTCTGCATCTTCTCCGGTGTCAGATTCTTATTGATGATAAGCTCAAGCTGTTCCTCATCAAGACCGCTTTCCAGTCCTCCTCGGATGGCATTCACCTGTTCCGGTGAAAGTTCCTTGTTAATGACCAGCTGTACCAGATCCTTATGAGACTTTTTCTTGAATGCGAACTTACTCATAATTCCCTCAAACACGGATGGTTTGCGATGCATATAATCAACATCCGTTCTTTGAAGCACCTTTTGATCCTGCACCAGCGTCATAGTGTAATAAACGGGGATTCCGCCAGCATTTGCATATACCGGAATTGCACCCGCCGGAATGGTTGCAGCCTGTTTTGGTATTGCTCCCTGCGTCTGCCCTACTGCCTGTGAATCATAATTCTCTTTCATCTCAATCTCTGACTGTTTTTCCACAGTCTCTTCCTGCAAATCAGTTCTCCCATGATGCTGCTCATCAGCTGCTTTTTCTTCTGCTGATTTGTACTTTTCAATGGTTGAGTTCTTTGCAATTATCGCCTGTCCCTGCTCCCTGATTGTCTCATCCCTCTGGGAAATCTGCTGTTCAAGGTCAGTATTTCTATCCTGCATGATTTTCATCTCCTTCTTTAAGTTTTCTAACTCTGTACGAAGCTGTGCTATGGTCTGCAATCCCTTATTGACTTCGTTCTGCTTGCCTTCAAGCTGTTCCGTAAATTCCCTGTTCTCCTTCTCCAGCTTTTCATTAAGAGAAGTAAGATTTTTAGCTACAGCTTCATCAAGGCGGATTGTTTCCATCTGTTTCAGCATCTTCTCGATTGCCTCATAATTCCCCGTATGGGACTGGACAGCCTCCGTAAGAGAACGAATCATTTCGGTAAGTTCCTTTGCCTGCTCCTTCTCAAGCGGTTCCTTTGTTATCGTATCCTCAGAAACCACTATTGCAGTCTGTACCTTGCCTAATGCTAGTCCAAATGCCTTTCTCATATCAAGAGCAGTATTTGTATCTGCCAATGCCTTCTCAATATCTTCAACCGGTATCTGCTTCAGATAAAGCTCTGTTGCCACCCTCATTTTCTCTGCATCATATTTTTTTGCACCAATAGATGCAACTACTGCCATGGGAATTTTGTTTCGATACATATCAGAAACAGCCTTCATCTGTTCAAAACTAAGTCCCCTGTCTGTATAATCATTAATCTCGCCCGGCATCAGCCCGTGTTCCAAATCTTCTTCAACTAGAGCTATGACCCTGGAATCCATGATTCTGTCCTTTACATCTCTAAGGTATGCCTGGACATCAACTGCCGTCATCTGTCTTTCCATCTGCATTTCCTCCTTCTTTCAAAAAAATAACAGCCTATCGTCTTGGCTGCTTCTCGTGTTCCATATTCTGTTCTTTTACTTCTTCCTGCTGTCTTTCAACTTCCTGTCCGTCTGCACCAACAAAATCTTTTCTGATAGATTCTGCAAGTTTCAACTCTTTCGATGCTTCCTGTTCCAGACTTTTCAGTTTTGCTCCTTCACTACGGTAATGCTCTTTTAATGCCTTTACCTCATCATAGGAATAGCCAAGCTCCTTTAATCTGCTCTCCAGCAAAAGCCATCTGTTATGCTCATCCTCGAAAAACACATCTCCGTTTCTAAAGGAATTTTCACACTCCAAAAGTTCATCCATCTCATTTGCAATATCATAAAGCTCCTTATTCTTGCTGTTTGCCCGGTAAATCCGGCTTTTCATGGCAGATGCCTCTTTTCTTTTATCCGTAAGATTATCTTCCACAAGTGCCAGATCAACTACGGAATGAATATCATGCCTTACAAGAAACTGATACTGTGCCTGCAATTTCTGCATCTTCTTAATCTCATCCCTGTACTTCCATGCCACAGAATAGGCTTTTTTCTTAAGCTTCCCAATCCGGTACAGCCTCGCATAATACTTTTTCTGTAACCCGGACATCTTTGCCCTTTTATACCGGCGCACCCTGCAATATACAATTCTTGGCTTGTTTTCTTTTATATATGAGGAAATATTCTCTTCATATATTCGCTGTCGGATGCGCTCTTCGGTATATTCCTCTCCCAGAGATTTTAGTCTTACAAAACGCTTCATTCCCTGTGGCTTGACTGCCAGATACTTTCCCTCGCCATTAGCATTTTTCACTTCATAGCCTTTGTTCTCAAGCATGGATACAAAACTTTCAAATGATGCTGCCTGAATGATACAGGCATCCACATCCCTTGCCACCATCCTGCTCCATACGAACTTTCCGTCACGGTAGGAATTCCATTCCTGATAGGAATCCCTTCCTCTTCTTTTTCCTGATTCTTCGTCAAGCTCAATCGTGGAAAGACCATACTCCTTACAGAGCCTGTTGGTAATTGGTTGGATATACTTCTCCCAATCCTCCTTCTGGTAATGATATTTCTTTCCATCCCTGAAGGATACACTGTTAAATACAATGTGACTGTGTGGATGCTCAGTATTGTCATGAACTGCAAATACTGCTTCATAATCATTTCCAAGATACTCTTTCACAAACCTCTCAGTCAGCTCAAATACAGTATCCGGACTAACTTCCCCTTCCTTAAAGGAAAGTATGATATGATACGCCTGCCGTTTATCTGTTTTGTTAAACTTTTTCTTTGTTTCTTTCATCTGCTCAAAGGCATTATCCACCTGACAGTTTATGGCTGATACAAGCCTGCCATTCTGTGTTTTTTCTGGAACAGTAATATATTCAAGGGCATACTTCAAATGCTTTCCATGAAAACTTCTTCCGCAATCCTTCATATGAAGAATCTTACTGATTGCCAAGCCGCACCACCACCTCTTTAACTGTATTGTTGAGTTTTTTCATATATGCGATAAGCTGCTGTCTGTCCTCTTTTGAATACAACTCATAATTGTGATGATGCACAATCTGGTTGATATTCACACCGATATGATTTACCTCATTTATCAGCTGTTTAAGCCCTTGTCTGATTTCCGGGTAATCGTTTGGCGTCTGGCTGATTAAAAGCCTTAAATATTCTGCCTCATTCATATGAAAAGCCTCTGCTTTTTCAGACAGAAGTCTGCTTTCAGCTGGTGTAAGTCTCAGCGTCTTTTTGACGCAATGAATCTTATCTGCCATTATCTGGCACCTCCCTTAACAGGCTCAGACCGGATAGAATCTGTAAGTTCCTTAACAGACTGGTCAATACCAACAAGTCCAAGTCTTTCAATGAAAGCATCTGCAAGCTGTACGGCAAGGGCTTCTATCTCTGCCGGGTATTTTGTCTGTTCAAACATCTTATCAAGTCTTATTTCATCCTGCTTTAAGCTTGCGAGCTTCACTTCCAGCGAACTCTTATCCTGTCCTTGTGAAAGCTCATTTAATTCCTGTGACGTGTAGCGGATCAGCTCATCATTCCACTCACACACAATGTCGATTACATCATCAAGTGAATATTGCTCTGCCTCATACTCATCAGTATTGATATCCACTCTGACAAGGCTTCCATCCTTATCTGTACCAAGCCTGTAATCATGACCTTCCATATAATTCAGAAGTATCTGTGCATCTTCCTTATTCATCACTTTGAACTCTTCATGCTCTTTCATCCAGTTCAAAAGTTCTTCCGGTTCTGTCATAAAGTGCATTTTTTCATCCATTGCTCCTGTACACCTCCTTATCCGTGTTTTGTAAATCTTTTCCTAATCTCTCTCCCATGAACTGTCCCAGTCCATGGCAAGATACGCATTAGAGACGGCTCTGCCTCCTCCAATGCATCTTGTCAGGGAGCTAACCCCCTGAAACCCCTGTTATTTCCCTTTACTGTAAAATATGGAGTGAAAAACTCCATCTGCACGAAAATACGGAGTATTTCAGCCATTTTACAGTAAAATATGGGTGACTTTTTTGAAGCCAAAAATCATAAAAATATTGCATACAGTAAAATATAGGGTAAATATTGCTCTTTACTGTAAAATATGATGCATTTTGGCATTTTCACATCAAAAAATGAGGTGCACTTTTTCTGTCCATTTTGGGGCTATTTGTGCCTTTACATGAGTTTCTGATGTGAAAAACCCACTTTACAGTGTTTTTTAAGGTATTTCCCTGTTTTTACTGTAAAGATTACACTGCTTTTCCTTTCTTGCTTTCACCAGCCATTCGTTGTAATCCTTGCAGCCTTTCGGTGGTGGAGAATCTGCCACTTCATAACCAAGTTCATAATACTTTTCCATCAGTTTCTCCGTCGCTTCCCTCCCAGCCTTGTCATTATCCAGACAAAACCTTATGCTTGATATCTGCGGATGTTCTTTTAAGAATGTTTCAAGCGGAGCATCAGCCACCATACCAAGGGCAATCATGTTACTCTCAAAATCCCTGTGAATATCCATATAGCTCATCAGGTCAATGGCTGCCTCAAATACCACCAGCTCTGTACTCTCTTCATTTGCAATATTAAATCCATACCGCTTATCATTTCCCGGCACATCACACTTAAATGGTTTTCCCTTCTTGTCAAACACACCTCTCATACTGGCAAATCTGGTAACACCTTCCTTGTCATTTCCTTTAAACACAATATTGTGATAAGGCATACTCTCATAGATAAGTCCCTGATTAACATAGAAGTTCACAACATCTCTACTGATAGCCCTATCGTTTGTGAGGTACTCATAAAGATAAGCATTGCTGTGTGCTGGTTGTGGCAACACAAAAGGTTTCTTTTCCACTTTCTTATATGGGACTTGGTATTTCAGTATTGGCTTTTCAGGAGTATCGTGGATTCTTCGATATCCGGCAAAATCTAATAACCAGAATACTGCTTCTTTGACATCCATACCGGCAAATACCCGTAAGAAGTCAATCTGTGAACCACCATTTTCTCCCTTTTCATAGCGCCTTGAAAATCTGCACCAGTGGCTCCGGTTATAAATTCTCATGGAATCCATTTCTTCCAGGGTGTAATAATTGCCAATCCTTTTCGGTGTGTATCCAAGGCTTGATGCAACTGCCACAAGGTCAACCGACTTTGCGATTACAAGCTCATCCTCTGTGAAATTCTGCATCCCATCACCTTGCCTTTCCCTGCTCTGCCACCAGTCCGGAACTTAAATCAAGTGATTTATAATTCGTTTCAAGAAAAACTTTCGGTGTATCCATCAGTTTTTTCTCTTTGAAGCTGAAATACTGTAAATTATCCCCACCTACGATTACATGATCCAAAAGTGGTATTCCCATAAGCTCACACATCTTAGCCATACGGTCCGTCATCATGGTGTCATGCTTGCTTGGTGTAAGATTTCCACTTGGATGATTGTGCATAAGCATTATTGTCGCTGCATTGGAAAGAATACTGGCTTTGAAGATTTCTCTCGGATGAGCCATTGATTCATTCAAACATCCAATACTTGCAAAATGGCAGTTGATCGGTGTTCCGTCTGTTTTCATGTTGATTACACACAATACCTCTCTGTCCATTTCACACAAATGCTTTCCCAAAAGCAGGACTGCATCTTCCGGCTTCGTTATTGGGTGCCCCGACATAATCGGGGCATCCTTTACAAGCCTTACCGAGACAACATCAAGGTTGAACGGATTCTTTTCCTTCATCAGAATCACGCTCCTCTCCCAGCTCCACATGAATAATAATCTCATCTGAGCTTTCATTTACCATTTTCACAAGCTCCTCCATTGTTATCTCTTTTTCCATGGCAGCCTCCTATCTGGTCTTGCCTGCTTCATATACCATAGGTGCTTCCGCAACAATTCCATCAAGACGCTTATTCGGAGTATCTGTTGCAAGTGTTACCTTGCGAAGGTCTTTGTCATAGTGATATACCTGATTGGAAAGTCTCTCATCAAGAGCCACCTGATCCATATTGATTTCAGCCACCATTGCAGCCAGTTCATTCGGATTGCCCATATCTGTACTTACTGCGATAACCTCATGGATTGAACTTGGCATGATATAAAGGTCTGAACCAAGCTTTTCGGCAAGGTCATGGAGTCCGTCCTCATAAAGCATACTGACTGCTCCGTTGATTCCCTTGTTATTGCTGATTACATACATCTGCTGTTCCGGTGGCATCTCACCAAGCATCATATCTGCAATCTCAGGCGGCATACCATCCTTCATAAAGATTTCTCTCATCACATCATCCATTGATTTAACAACTGGTGGTAAAAGTCTCTTTGTATTCTCTGCGGCAAGCTTGAACAGCTGCTCCTCTGTGAATCCAAGAGTATCTGCAAGTCCGTTATGGACAGGTGTTGAAGCAATTCCTTCCCCGTCAATCTTTACCACCATACGATAGATAACCGACAAATCCTTGAATTCCCTGTGGGGCATATTAGCAAGCATTTCTTTGTTCTGCTCTGTATTGATAAGCTGAAACACAATTTTATCCTTTGCACATTCAGCATTTGTCAGCTCACTTACATTGATACTCTCCTTCTGTTCCATTGCCTTTATAAAACCTTCTGCAGCTCTCTCAAGAGTTGCATTCAGATTCTCTGTTGTAACATAGTCCTCATACATATGGTTGACATAGATTGTCGGACTGATGTTCATTCCCGGTTCATTTACCCTGATTGATAATCCGTCAAGTGTGCGGTTCACCTTATCTACCGGTCTGATTTCCACCTGTGCATCCTGATACTTCTCCGGTAAAAACTCTTTGAATTTTTCTCCTACTACTCCTTTAAAAATCTCATATTCCATCATATTACGATTCCTCCGTTTTCTTAATAAAAATAGCAGGGAACATAAGTCATTAGCTTACATTCCCCGCCGGGTTACTTGTTACTATTTGGTTTTACGCTTCCTCTGCTCCATCTTCTTTCTTTTTCCAGAATGCTGCAAAAAGTCCAAGTGCAAGAGCTCCAAGACCTAATCCGGCGTAAAGCCAAGGATTGAAGTTATCTCCTGTCTGTGGAAGCTTTGGTTCTGTCGGTTTGTTTGTGAGTGATAAAGTATACTCTACACACTCAGGTGCATTGTCATCATACTGTAAAACAACATCGTGTACAGTTTCATCAAGAATATATCCTTCCGCTGCCTTTGTCTCTACAACATAGTAATGGATGTCTTCCTTGAAAGAGCCATCTTCGTTATAGATACAGATTGGAAGTTCTTTTGATTCTGCATGACCATCTTTGTCAGTTACAACAGTTTCAATGACCTTTCCGTCCTTATCACGGATTTCAAATTCTACTCCTGCGATAGGCTTCTTTGTCACTTCATCTGTCTTTTCAATAATAATCTTACCTACAGCATATTCATCCTTCATGGATACCTCTTGGATTTCTGCTGTCTCAGTTACCTCAAACTCTACATCTTTGGCAATCTTATATCCATAAGGAGCTGTTTCCTCACGAAGAGTATATTTTCCAACCGGAAGTCTCTCTATCATGTGATTCTTTCCAGCCTCAGAGGTCCAGCTTTCCACTACCTTTCCTTCTGAATCAATTACTGATAACTTGGCACCTGCAATTTCCTTCTCGCCGGTGATATCAGTCTTTGAAAATTCTACCTTGATTGGTGCATTTTCAAATTCAGCTGTAAACTCGATGACAGTTACATCTTCGCCCTGGTAAGATGCATCCACATCAAATACCTCGTCAGAATTCACATATCCCTTTGGAGCTTCGATTTCTTTCACATAATACTGTCCAAGTGGAAGGTCTGAAACAAAGGTTACTGTTCCGTCTGCACCTGTGACTGCTTTCTCGATTCTTTCATCAGCTGCCACAATGACTGTACCCTCAGAATTTACGATGTCCTCTTTTGCAAAAAGACCGAATACCGCACCCTCTAAAGGCTTCTCTGTCTCTGAATCAGTTTTAACAACTGTAATCTTAACCTTCTGCCTTTCATTGGTTACATCCATTCCGGCATATACCACCTCTGTGTCCTGATCCACATAAGAAAGGTCTGCTTCGATAGGTGTACTGTCTAAAACAAATCCTTCAATGGTTTCTGTTTCCACAAGATAATACTTGCCAAGTGGCAATTCCTCTATGCTTGCAATACCATTGTCATCGGTTACGATTGTTGCTACCAGTTCATCCTTTTCAAAATATACGGTGTCAAGCCCGTCAGGACTTACAATGTCTTCTGCCGCATATACTTCAAAGGTTACTCCGGCAAGGGATTTCTTGAAGTAATTGAAAATGAAATCGTACCAGTGTCCCTTGATAAGGGTCTTGTCTGTTACAAATTCACCATCCTTGTTGATGATGATAGAACCTGTAGGCACTTCATCCTTCATTACAACGGACTGGATATTTTCTGTGTCCTCAACAGTAAACTGAATGTCTGTTGCTCGAAGATATCCGTATGGTGCAAATTCTTCACGAAGAGTATAAGTCTCACCTACTACCAGCTTCTTGATTACATGTTTCTCTCCGCTGACGGAAGTCCATGTCTCAATGACATTTCCATCCTTGTCAATAACACAAAGAGTTGCTCCTGAAAGCTCTGCACCGCTTGTGATATCCTCCTTGGAGAATTCAAAAGTAGTTGTAGTATTAAGGAATAAGCTGCTGTACTTGGCAACCTTGATATCCTGTCCCTGATACTGTGCATCAAAGGCGATTACTTCCTCGTTTGTCACATATCCGGCAGGTGTTTCCATTTCTTTTGCAAAATACTTGGCAAATGGATAATCCTTTGTGAAGCTTACGATACCATTCTCATCTGAAACTGCTGTCTCAAGTAAAGTACCTGCTTCTATGATAACTTTTCCATCAACATTTCTGATGTCTTCATCTGCATAAAGACCAAATACTGCTCCAGAAATAAGCTCATCTGTCTCAGAATCTTTCTTTTCTACAGATAATGATAACTTCTGTCTGTCATTGGTAAATGCTGCTGTTTCATAAATTACAGGCGTATGGTCATCCACATAAGCAAATGTTACATACTGTGCATACTGATTCAGAACATATCCGTAAGGAGCTTCTACTTCAACAACCTTGTATTTTCCTAATGGAAGATTCTTAATAACTGCTTTTCCATCATCTCCGGTAACAAGTGTTGCCACAAGCTCGCCCTCAGAATAATACTTTGTTCTGTTGCCATCAGCGTCTTTCTGCATATCAGCTGTAAAGATATCCTCAGCTGCATAGACTTCATACTTGGCACCTGCAAGGCTTCCCTCACGGTACACGAATGACTTTTCATCTGAATCAGCGAAAAGACCACCCTTATAAGAGTCAAGAACTTCTCCCTTCTTCTCTACGGTAAGTTCACCCACAACAGGTGCATCTTCGTAATCCACTGTAATGATTGCTTCATAAGTCTCCGGATCAATCTCATATGCTGTATCCGTATCTACCGCTACCTTTACATAAGTCTCGTTTACCACATATCCAAATGGAGCTGCAATCTCCTCAATTCTGTAATTACCAAGCTTTAATGCCTCCGGTAAAATCAAATCCCCGTCCTCATCCGTAAAGAATGAAGTGTGTGTCACCTTGGAAGGATAAGTTGTAATCATGGATACATATTTTTCAGTATCAAGATTAAAAATCTTAAACTCTGTGTTTGGGATAAGAACTGTCTGCTTTGTATCAGCATCTTTCTTTACCACACGAAGTTTTGCTGTAAACTCACGGTCAATGAAAACTCTCCATGTCTGAGGCTTTGTTGGATTGTTCTCCACAATCTTTACCTCAAAAGGTTTGATTGTTTCCATGTTGTGAGGTGTTTCTGTTTCAAGTACCACATACGTTCCATAAGGAATTGCAATGGAAACTGCATGACCCTTTTCGTCTGTGTAAATGGACTTTGCTCCATTCTCACCGATAACAACAGGTGTTGCACTTTCATAATCATAAGTGCCGTCTGCCTTAACCTTCAATGATGATTTCAGGTAAGCAGTAAAGCCTGCTCCTGCAAGAAGAGGAGCTTCTGTATCATCCCCATTGTCTGATACTTTGATCAGCTGGAATGGCTGCTTAATTACCTGCTCCTTGGAAGTTGTGCTTCTAAGAACCTGTGGTATCAAGTCTCCTTCATAATCGCATACCACATCATGCTCTTCCTCATCCAGAAGATATCCTTCGGATGGTGTGATTTCCTTCACATAGTATTTTCCAAGATAAAGGTTATCAATGGAACAAGCACCCTTTTCATCTGTTGTAAGAGTTGCAACAAGGTCTCCAGCCTTAAAGATTACTCCTGTTTTCCCGTCCGGATGAACAATGTTCTCACGGGCATACAATCCATATACTGCTCCTTCAAGCTTTGCATCGCCCTGTGGAACTGCTTTTCCGGTTTCCTTATCTACCTTGAAAATCTGAATCTTTGCAGTAGTTCTGTCATTCTTGAATGTGTGTGCAAAGGTTGCCTTTGCCTTATCCTGAGACATTACATTGAAATTGAAACTGTAAACATCATCGCTGTTACGGACATAATTTACAGGTGCTTTAGTCTCTGCGATATAGAAGCTGTTGCTGATTGGAAGGTCTACGGTGTAAGTTGCCTTTCCGTCAGCTCCGGTTGTTACTGTCTGAAGCGCTGCTCCTTTAGTAACAATCACTCTGCCATCATAGTTTTTGATGTCATTTCCTGCATAAAGAGTGTACTGACCGCCTGTTAATGGATTATCCGTATCGGAATCCTTTTTCACAACGGATACTTCCGCCTTCTGTCTGCTGTTTTTGATTGTCGTTGATTCTGCCTGAACCATTACATTCTGGTCCTTGTACTCAATCTTAACAGTCTGAGGAGTTGTATTAATGGTATATCCGTCAATGCTCTTTGTCTCTGTAACCACATAAGTTCCAAGATGAAGGTCTGATAACACTGCCTGACCGTCACTTCCGGATACAAGATTCTCAGCAATCACATCACCTTTGTTATAAACCTTTGTTCCGTCTGCCTTATAGATGTCTGCTCCGGCAGTTACCTTAAATGTGGCTCCCGGAAGCTTCCTTGTCTCATAAGTGAAGTTGCTGCCATTCCATCCAACAAGAACTTCTCCCTCTTTGTAGATTGTGATAGAACCAAGCTGTTCTTTATTAGTAGCCTTAATACCGGTTGTCTGTCCGGCTTTGACTGTTAAGGTATGAACCTTACCGGATAAAACATATCCCTTTGGTGCAGTTATTTCCTTTACATAGTAAGTCCCTGCAACCAATGCCTTTGACTTTGCATATCCGTTACTGTCTGTTGTCATTTTGCCAACAAGATTTGTGCATCCGCTGTCGGAATAGATTCCATATACTGCTCCTGCAAGCTTCACACCACTGGACTCATCTGTTTTTGTGATTTCACCATATCCAATATTCTCAGTCTTAACTTTGATATATGCTGATATAGGGTCAGCAGATGGCTGCTCTGAAACAAATTCCTGATCTCCGGAGTTTCCTGTAAGCCAGAATACACAGCTTGAAGTAGTATCAACTGCTCCGATAGTTGCCTTGAATGATCCAAGTGTAGCTGTTGTATTTACTGACTTGGTGTAAACTGTCATGGAATTACCACTCTTTGATACGCTGAATCCGTCAATGGAAAAATCAAAGTTTCCAAGCACTCCGTTAGAATCGGTAAAAGTGTACTCAAATCTCTTATTGCTTTCATTCCACTTAAGCTCATAAGTTGTGGCATCACTCTTGGTCTTTGATGCAAAACTTGGTCTTGTGGCATTGTATGAAGCATTGATCTTATCTCTCAATGTCTCATAATACGAATAAGAAGATGATGAATCCGGTGCACAGGCACAAAGTTTGCTTGCTGCCGAATCCGCACTGCCCGTTCCAAATATGCCATTTACAATAATCCATACCATGGACTGGGTGGCAATAAATTTATTACGCTGGTCATTTGTCGGTGCTTTTGCCTCTGTTGTGGAATAACCATAGTACATACAATAAGCAAGAAGCTTCTCCTGTGCTGCTGAAAGATTGGTATTCGGATTGCTGTCACTGTTCATAAGCTGTCCGCCCTTCGCCGACAATCCAAAGTTCATGCAGTATGCCGAATGACCATCAATCATTGCATACAAAATGCTGCCTGTATGCTTACTGTTAAATTCACTGATTACCCCATGGTCTTTCGATGATGCAACCCAGAATGCAATATTCGCACTTGAACTGGCAGCGAAAGCTGTAGTACCATTCGTAAACAGTGTGGTAAACATGGTTAATATGGCAAGAAAACCAGCCATAAATCGTCTTAATTTCTGTTTCATTCGATTTTCCTCCTAAAAATTTATAATAGAAGTGCACCTAGATTTCTCTTTGCACTTCTCATTGACTACATGCAGAAAAAGAGCAGGCATAAGTTTTTGGCTTATACCTGCTCTCATGATGCAGTCTGTATTCTTTTATCTGTAGCAACGGAACTCATAGAAAGTTTCGCCTGATGTTTTGGTTGTACCAGTATATCTGATATTAAAGACATTATCTGACTCCAGAAGTAACATATCAGCAATATACTTTGCTATTGCTTCCTCACTTCCTAGTGCCCTTCCGGATGTTGTTGTAGCTTTGTTTAGGTCAACATTGACAAATACGCTGTAATAGCTGTCTTCCAATCCGTCCAGAGGATAATATTCATCATACTCTTCCTTCGTAATCTTTCCTGCATTCAGATTGTCCTTCAAATGCTGCTCTGTTGTCACCATTCCACCAGCCTGACACTTTGAAATTGCAAGGCTTACCACCTTTTCCGGGCTGTAAGATACTGCCTGTGGTTCTGGTTTTGGTTCCGGTTTTTCTTCCGGCTTTTCTTCCGGCTTTGAATTTTCCTCCGGTTTCGGCTGCTGCTCAGAAGCTGGTTCGCTCTTTGTGTCTTTTGGCTGTTTCCCAGATTCCTGACTATCAGAGCTTTTATTTTCTTCCGACTGCTTATTATCAGCAGTTTTTTCCTCAGATGCTATATTATCTGATTGGTTATCCTTACCGGTATCCTTTGTATCAGCAGAAGAATCCACCTCTGTTACAGCCTCGGTGCTTTCCTGCTGGGCTGTTCCCGCATCCTCGGTTTCAACAGTTACAGCTTCAGTTGTCGGTTCAACTGTTTCATTAACAACCTCTGTACTTTCTGTATTCGTTACTTCCGTACTCAAATCTTTATTTGAGCCACATCCGACACTTCCTATCAGTACTACGGATAATAAGAAAAATAATAGTTTCTTCATATGAATCACCTATTCCCTTTCCGTAAGAGGGATAGGCTTGTGTCCTCATGACAAACTGACCTGTCCACTCTTACTCTATGTGAACAATTTATTCGGTTGTCACGGGACATCTTCTATAGGACTGTCCCGTATTCTGTGCATTGTTAGTCTCCTTTCATTTTGCTTTTTTCTTTACACAGTTACAAGCTTCTTCATAGCAAAGAAATACTTTACCAGTCTGCGATTCTTAAGATAATTCTCAAATCGAAACTTCATAAGCCACACCCCCTTTCATGGTGTTCCTGCACCTACAAAAGCCATAAACACTCTGAATACCAGATTAAGCAGAAGCAGAAAGATTTTTGCCACCTCCAATACCAGTCTGAGTATTCCTAATACTATTTTTAATATCCATTTCAATATGGTAAGTAACACATTTCCGATTCCGCTTATTACTGCCATAGGCTTTACTCCTCTCCAAAATTTCCCTGGGCAAATAATACCGACATTTCCTCTAATGCCGCATCAGTAGGCTCTGCCTCTTCCTCCGGCTTATCTGAGTTTTTCTTTTGTTCTGCATTTTCCGGTATCATCTGCATCATCTGTTGCATAAGCGCAGGCGTAACAACCTGCTGTGTATTCATGGCTGCATTTCCAAACAACTGTGCAACCTCTTTCATCACATCGGCTTTTATCTGAAGCTTTGCTTCTGATAACTCCTGTCTGGTTACATAACCCTCAAGATTCTCCTTTTCATTCTTTCCGCTCTTTGTAAGACTCGCTCTTGAAGCATCATTGATATACTGAATCACAGCCTTAATCACAAAGTTTGAAACAGATTTGTGAATATCCGTATTCAAATCCTCCAGTGTTCGGTATATCTTCAAATGGTCCGGATTATTCAGATTGAGATGAAAACTGTACTGTTTACTTCTTTTTGCCATCTTAGGTTACCTCCCGCTTCTAAGTGCTATTTTTGCCATTGTCTCAAAGCCTTTGGCATTTGCCTTTACATCAAGCACATAGTGGATATTGGACTGCTGATATCTTCCGAAATTTCTCATAACGACTGCCCCACCACCTACAAAGTAGACTGGAACCATATCAAGACTGTAACCACACTCGGTCTGATAACGGTACACCTTATCCACAAAATCCTGAATCTGCTGATCCATAATCTCCTTAAAGTCCTTTGGAAGCTCTGTCTTTCCGGTTTTCATATATTCCTGAATCTCTGCTTCATCAATCTTTCTGTTTTTGACCTGTATCGCCACTCGATTAATGGCTCTCATACACTTAATCAAGCCCTCATTCTGCGTATCACACTTACTGTTGTCAGGCTTCTTGTTCACTATCAGCATACTGTCAACAGTCCATGAGCCAACATCAATGACAAGTGCCTTTTTACCAAAGGCAGGGAGCATCCCTGCTACTGCTGCATAGCACTGAGGATATACAAGCACATTTAAAATATGGATTGTATAAAGCTTCTGTTCAAACCCGAATACCACATCCCTATTTTGGGACAGGTAATCAATAAATGGTTTTCTCTCTGCTGAAAATCTTGTGAGAGGAAGCCCTACCGCAAGAACCACATCAGCCTCACTCTTTCCTCTTATCTCTAATTCCTTTGCCATTGCCACCAAAGTCAGTAAATAAAAGTTTTCATTTTCCACCTTGCTGTCCAATACCTCCAGTCTTTCCTCACCAACTGCAAAGTATCTGTCATCATACTCAAGCACATTATCGTGAAATGCCGGAGCATTTGCTAATTCCTTAATGGAAGTATTGAAACAGGTATTGCTTGTTTTCATCTGCGACCAGCCATGGTCAATTCCAATTACTTCGATATTATTGTTCATTCTGTGTTTCCTCCACTTCTTAAATTCTCGCCCTAACATACTCTAAATCTCCTGTATAGGGGGTATCCACCAGATACCAGTTACGGGCAATATCCATTTCCATCCGGGTTTTTACCCATTTGTCATCAACCTTGACTTCTAAGCATTCTCCACAATGGAACCCGGTATGTTCCCATAAATCTGATACCAGCAATCCATATCTGCCATTCTCACTGTTATAGCCCAGTCTGCCTTCAATCTTCTTTTCTTTATTTGTCATAGCCATCCCTCCCGATATACTGCTTTGATTTGTTTTCAACTGCTTTTCTTTATCAAATGTTTCTCTACTTCGTATCTCCGCTATTCTTTGTTCTGATATAGCTGATACTCTAACTGCTGAATACAGAATCAAATAACTGCCTGCAATAAGAATTATTACGAGGACTTCAATTAGCACTTTACTCATACAATCTCTTCCTTTCAAAATAAAAAGTAGGACTATATCAGCCAAACGGAATATCTCCGTGTTAAATGCTAATTTAGTCCTACCTAAATAGAATCTATTAAATTGTCACCTCACTTGGATGCACGAACCACACTCAGGTCATGACTCCTGAATTGTTGATGCAATGTTTGGATTTCGGTTTGATTTGTCAGCGCTGCCTTATCTACCGATAAAATGGTATAAAAATAAGGACTAAATTAGTGCTAACCCCTTGATTTTACTGGGTTTCTCTAACTTTGTCCTTATTATAACGCGCTCATCATCTACAATAATGAGATCAAAAAAATCTGGTGTAAAAAGCTCACTAAAATGTTCCTTGTCATCGTCACCAACCAACTGCTGATACAGAGAAAAATACACCTCATGGGAAGTAATGGTGCTTTTATCATCTTTGGACACATTGATCTTGTGAATTACTTTTTCCAACGGAGCAAAATCCTGCTGAATAGACTGATCCACCAGAATATTACGGTCAGCAAGATACAAAATCTTTCGTTTCAATCCACTTTGCAGCATACGATAAACGATCTGAAAAGCCGTATAAGTTTTTCCTGTACCAGTAGCCATAACAAGCAACAGACGATTCTGCCCTCTTGCAATGGCATCTACGGTTCGGTTAATGGCAATTCTCTGATAGTAACGAGGTGGATATGTATTTTGACTGCTGTAATAAGGCTGTTCAATTACTGTCTCCTGTGTTGGTGTCATTCCAGATTCCTCTTTAAAGCGAGAAACCAATTCCAACTCTGTCGGAAATTCATCCATTTTCAACTGACGTTCTTTTCCAGTAAGGAAATCATGTTCTGCGAATCCATCTCCATTCGAACTGTATGCAAACGGAAGATCAAGCATTCTGGCATAGGTCATAGCCTGCTGCAACCCATGAGAAATACTGTGCTTATTGTCTTTCGCTTCAATAATAGCAATCGGATTATTTGCGTTCAAATATAAAATATAATCTGCACGCTTCGGTTTTTCACGGAATACAAAATTTCCCTTCAAGTTAATTTTACCATCTGTAATCTGCGTTTCCATGGTGATCTTACCTCTGTCCCATTTAGAGGTAATTGCAGGGGTAATATACTGCAATTTCACGTCTTCTTCTGACATTTCACTTTTAGTTAGAACAGTGCCCATTTGTGCATCTCCTTCCATATTATAGTCTTACATGAAAGCTTCTCATAATCCAAACTTATCGGAAGTTGTATCTAAAAAAATATACTACTCTGATATAAAGTCAACAAATTCCGGAATTCTTAGTTTTATTTAATCCTCTTTTGAATATCTTCAACGGATGGCAGCTGTTTTTCCAGATCATCCGGCAGACTGCTGGTTATTTTATACTCGCTCACACCAATCGGCTTTGAAATATCTTTGAGCGAATATTCTGCAACCACATTGTTCTTACTTTTACACAGAAGCAAACCAATAGATGGATTATCCTGCTCTTTTTTCAAAATGCCGTCCACGGCTGACAGATAAAAGTTTAGCTGACCGGCATATTCCGGCTTGAAGTCACCAGTTTTCAATTCAATAACCACATAACAGTGAAGATTCAGATTATAGAAGAGCAAATCAATATAAAAATCATCACCACCTACATTCAGATGATATTGATTGCCCAAAAAAGCAAATCCCGTTCCAAGCTCCAGAAGAAGCTTTGTGACATCCCGAACCAATGCCTGCTCAATATCCCGTTCGAGCATATCTTCCCGAAACGGAATAAAATCAAATACATATGGGTCTTTCATGGTCTGCACCGCCAATTCGCTTTGCGGAGATGGTAGACGGTGCTCAAAATTTGTGACCTTATCTGCCAGAACCTGCCGCTGGTACAAACCACTTTCGATTTGATGAATCAAAACACTGTGAGACCATCCATTCTCAGCCGTTTTTTCAATGTACCATATACGCTGTTGTGGGTCTTTGACTTTTTCCAAAATTGCAATATTATGAGACCACGGAATTTGTGCAGACACCGTCTGCACAAATTCCCGATCCGGATAAGTCTCAGCAAATTTTGCCATGTATTTTAGATTACGAACAGAATATCCCTTACTCTCTGGGAAGGCAATCCTAATATCAGTAGCAAGATTGTCAATAAACTTGTTGCCCCATGATTTATGTTCATTTATCACACAACCTATATCATGATAAAGGAGTAGCATATCTGCATTCGCATGAACTGCTGCACGGTATTGTGCTGCCCTTATTTCACTCTTGATATTTTCAATAATGGAGAGATACTCAACAGTATTCATTAACATCCCAATCACCTCACTTTCGCATAATTTTTATCATTATTTTTCTCTCTTAACATGCTGATATACAATTTTCAAACAATTCAAGCAACCATATCGGCACTGGCACAGCAATATCAGTCCTCCAACAGCACCGACATCAATTCAATGACTTTCCTGTGCACCCTTAGCTTTTTTGCATATATGGAAAGATTTTGCAGATTCTTCTTCTCATCCTTTGCATAAGCATTCAATGCCTTATTAAATATTTCATGATCAAGCCTTGAACGATATTTGAAGCAATCGCAAATTGTACGCTCACGATCATATACAGAAAGCTTAACCCCAGAAAAATCATCCGTCACATTCTCCATTTCATGCATCTGCCTGATAATAAACTGCAATCTACTCTGTGCGTGCTCATTCAAATCTGCAAGATATACCCAAAGCCGACCTACCAGAACCAGATCATTGAACATCATCGGCTTATATTCTTTCAGATGCTCCCGATGCATCCTACCACATTTTCCAATAGTACGTTAGTTCCAATACCGGAATATAGTAATCTTCAACCAACTTATATATAATACCGATTTCTTTGATTCTCTCTTTTATCTTCTTAACCTCGATTCACGATTTTTATATCACATCGAAACTCATTGGTGTAGTAACACCATCTGCGAACCCGAAAACCCTTGATATTACTGGACTTTCCAGAGATTTCTGCACATATTGCCGCGGCAGATGAAAAGGACTTTTATTTTATCTTGCATATTTTTGTTTTTCCTTGTATATTCTTATTTTTCCTAGGTTTTATCGCACTTTCACGACATCTATTTAGCCTTATCTAATAACATTCTAAGACTCTGTGTTTCTACTATACGATAATTTGATAACCATAATTGTTTATCTTTTCCAGCCAATTGAGGATTATTGCTTGTCTCAAATGTGTTTTGCGCAATACTAGCTCCTATTTTTTCCCAAATATCAACAGGATCAAACAACCATGAAACCATACCTTCTTCTTCATCAAATTTCAACAATGCGCGAAACGCACCAAATATAGGATATAAATATCCACTTGAAACTGCATAATTAGTTTTTCCACCTAAGAATTCTGTTTCTGTTCCTTTTTCAATATATTCTACCCCTTTTACTCTACCAAATTGTGGACGAGCAACACCCGAATTTTTTTTATATTCACAATACTTAACACTAATTTCGCTTTCTATTACATCATATAATTTAACTAAAATTGGTAATTCTTTAGTTAATAATTTATAAAATGTCGTACAATATGCATCCCTATATCTTTTAAACACCTGTGCCTTTCCCGAATAACTTTGGATCGGTGCTGCTAAATCATCTGGATATTTTACCACATCAAATGCATACATCAGCCGAAGTAATTCGGAAATATTAATAGCTTTATTTTCGTTATCCTTGTATGCAATTTTATTTGCATAGGATTCATTTTTAATAGCACATTTAACATCCGCAAAGCTATCTTCCAAATTAAATAAGGCAAGATCAGAAACTTGTACTGATGTATTACGTGCGTCAGATAGTCTCGTAATGTTTATTACATTTGTAATAACTTCTATACGAACATACTTTTCAATATCTTCTGGTATCTTTTCTCTATTTTCCATGATTGCAGTATATGTATGACCGCCATCTAAAATACCATATGCAAATCTATCATTTTCATCGTCTTGATCACCAATATCTATTGTAACTTCAGACTTAATACTATTAAATATAAGAGACTTCGCTGAAATCACAATACCTCGATTATTGATATAAAAATCTGTTTCTGGTTCGGCAACTGCTTTAGCCAATCGTTTTGCCACATTAGTACTCATCTTTGGAACTCGTGGATTCACATCTAGAGGAATTGCCTCTGGCAAATCCTTCATATTAACCAATATATAATAAATAGTTTCATAGGATGAATCATCCTTTTCATCTTTTTTATAAGGTGATGTCTGTGTTCTTAAAGAGCTAACTTTAAATTTCAATAGTTTGTTCATAGTCTATTCTCCTTTTCTATATTTTACTTGAAAGCTATTGCTTTGTGATTAATCATATTATATAATTTAATAAATAGTTTTTCAATGCACCATGGTGCAAAAAATATTTGAGGTATTATAATTTATGGCAGAGCGAAAAAAATATGACCCTGGACTAGTATGTGTTGGTGAACTTCTCGCTAATAAAAGAAAGGCTTTAGGACCTAAATATAAAACAAGAGAACATTTTATAGAGCTTCGTAGTAATGAGCTATTTGGTGGTAATGATTGGATTTCTCCCCGGCATCTAGCCAACATTGAACTTGGAAAGAATTGGATAAGTATAGAAAAATTACTTATCTTAGCAACTGCACTAGAAGAAAATCCTGTTGCGCTTTTCGATCAAATCATTAAAACTTACCAAAAGAAATAATCTATATATTGATTATAGTAATCTGTAATCACACCTACATGGCAGGTGGTTTATTTGTATAAGATATAATGAAACAAAGTCAATCTCCGGTCAAGTTGACACCAAGTTACCCTTATCTATTTCATACCCATACTTTTCTTCCATTGTCATTTTTATATTCCTTACTACCATCATTCTTTTTTAATTAGATATTCCATTTTCATTGTCAGAATTCAAAAAAATCCGCCTTATATCTTTCAACATAATATACCTACTTCCGGTGGCAAACTGCTTTTTATTCTTCCAACATTCTCATATATAATCTCATATTATTTCCTCTAGCTATAATAGAAGCACACATATTAATAATATATGCTTCTATGTTTTCCTTTGTATCAAGTTCCGTAAATCCATTTTTATTTGCAGCTTCCAAAGACACCAAATCTCTTATACACCCATTGGCAACAAGACACTCCAAAAAGTTTTGCTTTATAAAGTCACTTGAAAAATAGTCTTCAAACTGTTCATATGCAATTTTAAAATCACTTTTTTCATTAAATAGAACATCGTAAATAAATTTGTCATAGCGTTCCCACTGCTTTCCATTTATAAAACTTCTATGATATGAATGAAGTGAATTTACTGATTTTTTGCCTCTTCCCGTTTTAGGAACTGGGATAAAATTACCTATGGTATAACAAAGTCTTGCAAATAATTTTATATAACAATCTATTCCAATGTCTTTTATCTCGGAATATACGCTCTTAGGAAAACTAAATAGTATGTCACCACTTACACCCCAATTATTGTTATTTCCAATTCTCCATGAAGCATCATAATACTTGTATTTTGTCCTCTTCAGCATTTTTCTTTCTTCAATTTTCAAAGTGGACCTCCAGCATTTTTTATAAACGTAAATTAATCTTTCTGGAGTATAATTAGTTTGAAATCCTTTAGTACCATCTACATCATAATTTATTGTTTTTATAGCATTAATAGGATCTTGATTCACATCATTTTCTGAGGAAAAAATTTCTGGAAGATAATCAAATGTATTACAAACATACTCATATACTCTACCAATGTCTTTTTTAATGCATTCAGCAATACATTTAATATCCATACATTCATAAATAAAATTATTTTCTATTCCTCTCATCTACTTCCTCCCTCGTAAACTTTGCTACACCACCAATTTTATAGAACTTCCAAATTAAGCCTTCAGTCTGTCTATAATTATCTTCTTATTTGCTCTGTTACTGCTATCATCTCTACTTATAAAAAGCATACTCCCGTCAATATCAATACCAAATTTTCTTACTTTGCTATCTCTAAAAAGTATTTTCTAAAAATTTCCTTTTCTGCTAGTTCTTCCTTGGTTTCCCCCAACAAAAAAATTCACAAACGACCAATGCCCTTACGCATCATATCTTTTGTGAACTTCTAATTTCTTTTTATCATATTTACTTAGCTTTTTCATAACTTTTCTCTCCCCCCAAAATTCTATATAAATATTATGCATCTCCTTTCTCCAAATTGCAACCTTTTTTAATAAAAACCGTCAAAATCTCCCCTCTTATCAATCTGCTTCACGCCCCAATTCGACAATACTTTCTATGATTCCTGTTTTATACTTATACCTCTATCCTTATCTAATTATTTTTCCATCACAAAAGAGCACAGAATCTCTTCCATGCTCTTATCTTACAACTTTCATCTATCTAATTATCTTCCGGCTGAACTTCCTCTTCCTCAGAATCCTTATCCCCGGACTCTTCTTCCATCCTCATCACGATTTCTTCCTCTTCTAACACTTCTTCTTTCTGCGCTGCATCCTCCGGCACATCTCCTTCTTCTAAAACCACACTTTCTTCCTGCACCGCATCTTCCACAACTACTGTCTCGCCCTGCTCTGCATTTTCTGTATCTTCCGTGCCTTCATCTGAAGCAAAAACGTCCTCTTCCGCTTTCTCCTTCTCCTCTTCTTCCGTTTCTTCCACTCCCCCATCCTTTCGGAACTTCTCCCGGAACTGCTCTTTCTTGGCTGCCACAGCGTCCTTGAGGGCAAGCTTCTTCTCTTCGCGGTTCTCTAAGGCTTCCTGCTTCTTTGCGTCACGGAGTTTTTGCTGTTCTTCGCGCTGTGCGGCTTTCTTAAGCTCTTTTTCCTGGCGCTGTTCTTCTTTGATGCGAAGCTTCTCGGCTTTATCCTGCTCCTTCTGCAGCAGGCGGTTCTGGCGAAGCTCGTCTTTCGCCTGCTGCTTCTGGCTCTTCTTGACCTGCTTTTTGGCGGAACGCTCGATAGAACGGATCATGCTCTTGGCATCACCGACTCTGCGGCGGGCACTGCGGTATGGATCGTAAAGGAAATAGGATGCTGTGGTAAGTGCCAGCAGCACCAGTCCTATGATAAGGCAGATTGGAAGTAGAAAATCATAGAAGCCGTACTTTAATTCATAACCGATAAAGAGAACCAGCATCACCGGGAAAACTACTGCTGAGAAAATATCGCAGATGAGTCTCCAGAGAAAGAAGCACTGCTTCTGATGTACAAAAATGGCAGCCTGCACGCCGGTAAAGAACATCAGCATCAGACAAATTTGTGATGTGATTCCATGTAAAAAGCCTACAAAGACGCACAATGCCAGTGAAAAGAAAAACATGGCAAGGGCGTAGCCTCTGCGGTATGCATATTTATATTCCCGCATTCCCTCTCGCTTATCTGCACTCAGGTCATGGATTTCATATACCCGGTCATTGACCCGCTCCTTCATGTCCTCCCGGTATTTGCGGCCTTCTCTGGCATGTGCCATATTTTCGTCCATGTCTTCGTCCAGTTCCTGCAACATTTTCTGTTCCATAAAAATCTGCTGCAGCAACTCATCTTCCCGCTCTCTGCGCTTTGTGATTTCATCCTGAATCCAGCTTGCCTTCTGCATCTGGAGACTCTCTTTCATCCATTGTTCCTTTTCCATATTTTCACCCATAGCTGCCTTCTCCGTTTCATACGCTTCCATTCTGTTCTATTTCTAATCAATCAAATCATTCTGAAATCTCGACAAATGCTCATAAGGAAGAAATCAGTCTTCCCCGGTATAAGCCGCAGCCGTCATTCATCAGGCTGTTGCTTACTGCTGTAAACATGTCGACATCCACACCGGAAAGCTCCAGTTCCTGCAAACGCCTGCACCGTTCATAAGCTTCATCAAAATAAATGCATTCTCCCTCCGGGATGGTATCCCGGCGTGCTCTGGATGCTTCCTGCTTTTTCTCATAATTAATATGATTGGCGGAACCGATTTCTGCAATATCGTCCATCTGCTTTGTGCGAAGCTGCATTTCCACATAACATCTCGCACTGTTATCATAAAAAGTAATATGTAAGGATTTGTAATCGTCCTCATTTTCGCTGGTGATATAATCCCGGTAATATGGTTTTACAGCATCATCCAAAAGCAGTGAACTGCTTCTTAAGACACCGCCTGTCGGCTCTGCCGTAAATCCACGCTCCTCTAAAAACTGTGGCAGCACATTTGCAATCTGATAAAGGTGCTTTAATTCCTCTTCTTCGCGGTTCTCATGATTTTTCAAATGACACCGTGGCATGGAAATCACAATCCGGTATGCAATCAGATCACGGAAGCAGTTCAGCTTTTCCTTTAATTCTGCAATGTCCGGATAGCTTTTATGCTTTTTATAATAATCATAAATGTACTCTACAATATAGCCGTTGAATTTGCCCTCCGCACGAATCAGTGACTTGATTCTTCCTTTAAAAGTAAAGGAAAGATAAGGATATTCCATTGCCATATATTTGTAGAACTCACGGATTTTCTGGGACTGCGCTGTCAGGAAATCATTGTGCTCTAACAGCTCCATAATCTGAATCAGGAAATTGCAGTGCACCAAATCCACTTCATTTTTTGATACTTTTGCGGACGCCCGGAGGTCCTGCGTATACTTTTTCAATATCCGGAACACCGTTGCTCCGGAGTATAAGTAATCATTTAATGTAACCATTTTTCCTCGCTAAAATATCTTTTTATTTCAAATACTCTGCCAGTTCATATACCCTGTTTCTTGTTAATTCTGCCGCCTTATCATTTTCCAATAATGGCTGCAGGCTTCCGCCCTCGGCATCTTTGCCGGCTTCCTCTACTGCACTGTCTTTTGTCTTAATCCAGTCACGCTCTTCCTGGGTAAGAGTCGTCATAGTGTCCTCATCCAAAGTCTCTTTTAAACGGCTCCAAATAGAATTCAGCTCATTATCCCACAACTGATACAACTGCAGAGACAGGGTATTCATTTCCTGCTGTGTCAGTTCTCCACTGGAAAGGTCTTCCTGCATGGCTGCTGCTTTCTCCTCGATTTTCTGCAATTCACTCTCTATGGATACATCGGAAGTTGTGGTTTTATCATTTACCGTAACCTTATCTCCACTCGGTCCTAAAAAGGTATCAAAGGTCAGCGTATTAAAAATTGCATAGAATGGAAGCGTCGTATCATCATCGGTAAGACCAATGGATGCCCAGTCCAGGAATCTTTCCGGCAATTCATCTAACGGTGCACCCGGCAGATAAATATATAAATCATAAACCTCTTCCAAACCAGCCGGTCCCGTGTAAATATATTTCACGCCGCCTTTAATTTCCGTGTCGCCTTCTGTTTCCTTCGTTGCAATATTCTCCAACTGCATCTCATAGGTATAATCATTTATCTTTTCCGGCTGGGTGAATTTTCCATAGAAATCACAATAGTAAAGGGTTCCATTTGGATATCCATCCCCGCTATCTCCTGCATCTGCATCATGATAATTTCCCACAAAAGAGCCATCCTCGGATAAAATCAATGTAGAATCCCATGCACCGGCTCCGCTGGTAAACATAAAGCTTTCTCCTGCAAGCTGTGCAAAAATGTCATCTTCATCCACATTTTCCGTTTCTGTCTCCTCTGTCACCTCTTCTGAGTTTTCCGTTTCTTCCGTCTCAGTCTCAGCCTCTGTTTCTGTGGTCTTTTTCTCCGGCTCCACGACTCTTCTTCCGCAAGCCGCAAACGTTGACATTCCCAACGCTGCACTTAATATCATTGCTAAAAACTTTTTCCCTTTCATAAACGAATCCTCCTGATGTTCCTTTTCATTTCTCTCCCCCTTTTTTATCTTTCTATGATTCTAAATCAAAGACATCCTGGTTTCTTCCCCGCTCCTTTGCCGCATAAAGTTTCTCATCCGCTAAGCGATATAATACCGTAACAGCAATTCCTTCTGTATAATGCTGTACTCCGCTGCTGAAAGAGCATTCGATATTCTTTTCATGCTTTGTATATTCTTTATATTCCCGTCTTATATGCTCTAGCATTTTACCGATTTCATCCGTGTTCATGCCCTTTAAAACCAGCATAAATTCTTCTCCGCCAAAGCGTACTGCAATCCCTTTATTCTTTACATGCTTTGTTAAAAGTCTTGCAAATTCCACCAGAACAATGTCTCCAAACCCATGTCCGTAAGTGTCATTCACATGTTTAAAGAAGTCAAGATCAATCAGTACCGCATCAAATTCTTCCTTCTCATCCAGAATAAGTTCTCCCAGATACTGATTTAAATAACGACGATTATAGAGTCCGGTCAGTGTATCTTTATCTGCGGCATCTTTCAACTGTTCATTCAACTTCTTTACTTCTTCTTCCTGCCTCTGTCTCTGCATCTGAAGCAGGATAGAAATCAAAAAGACACAAAGTAAAACGATAAGCAGGGAACAAAGTGTGCTCTGCAGCACGACTTCTTTTGACAATTTTTCACTTTCCAGCGGTCTCATATAGGCTAAAATAACTGCTGCCACATCGGCTACAATTACTATGCCGGCAAACCGGATTGCATTTCCGGTTGGAATAAAAATCGCAATTGCTACCATCGCAAGTACCATGTATACAATCGTTCCCGTCTGATATATATAATATAGTGTTGGAAATTCCACAAGGCTTAATACTGCTATCATCAAATAAGACGCATAACGTATCTGACCTTTTTTAATTCCAATGAAACTTCCTGCGGCCATAAGTAACATACAGATTCCACAGAAAATCGTTGTTCCGTTCCATCCGAAAATCAATGCATTTCCAATAAATCCTGCCAGATTTCCGATACAGCTTCCCATTGCCAGCACATAAAACTGTCTGCGGTTCACATCAATTGAAGTATCAAATAAAAAATTCATCTTACCTCTCCCATTTTATGAAAATAAAATTTTCAATTCATCCAGTGTATTTGCACATATCGTAAGTTTCTTTTTTAATTCATCATCCGGCTGTGTCTGATCCGGAACCATTGCCACCTGACAGCCTGCCTGACAAGCACTCATAACCCCATTGGGCGAATCCTCCACCGCAAGGCATTCTTCCGGAGCAAGTCCAAGTTGTGCACATGCAAAAGTATAGATATCCGGTGCCGGCTTTCCGTGTTCTACCATGGTTGCACTGATGATTTCATCAAAGTACGGATATAGTCCTATCTGCTTTAAATATCTTTCTGTCCGTTCCATGTCGGTTGCCGTTGCAACTGCCCGCCGGATTTTCTTTTCTTTTAAGAAATTCAATAACTCAACAGCTCCTCTTTTTATCTCAATACCGTTCTTTGCAAGATATTCCTCCATCAATTCCTTCCGGTAAGCCCGGATAGCCGGATAGTCAAGATTCTCATCTGCAAACATTTCCTTTAAATGCGTCGGTGCAAAGGGTTGTCCTAAGGAACGCATGGACAATGCCTGCTCATCACTCATTTCATAGCCAAAATGCGCCATTGCCTTAGGCCAGCAGATTCTATAGTATTTCTCTGTATCAATGAGTGTTCCGTCCATATCAAATAAAACTGCTTTTATCATATTACATTTTCTTCCTGCCTTTTTCATTGACTAATTTGCCATACCCACTACCACAGTTACCGAAAAAAGATTTTCTTCCTGTTTCAGAAAAACATCCCCGTTCATTTTATGCATCAGCTTTCTGCATATATAGAGCCCCAGTCCGCTTCCTTCCTGGCTTCCTGCATTGGAGCCACGATAGAAGCTGTCAAAAAGGTGCGGAAGTTCTTCTGCCGGAAGAACTTCTCCTGTATTTTCCACGGTAATCAGCACACAGTCTTCTTCTTTCGAAATTGATATACCAATTTTTTGTCACTACCATATTTTATAGCATTTTCTATGATATTCTGCAATACTTCCAGCAAACGTTCTGTATCTGCTTTCACCAGAAAATTCTGATACTCCCCCATGTTAAACCCTATATGAAGCTGTGAAAGTTTATCTTTATAGTATACTGTATCTCAACAGACATTTCCGATGGCATGCCTTCTTCCGTAAGTTCTTCTGCCAGGTCATCTAATTCTTTTGCCAAATCAGCCCGGGTCTTTCCTGCCATATTCCCCATTGCCTGTGATACATCTGATATGTAGACATCACTTTCTTTTCCAAATGTCGTAATCAGATTCTTACTTTTCATGGTATCTGTTGTAATAACCACTCCCAGCATAAAAACGGAACAGAGGAAAAAGGACAATATAATCGTAAGGAACCGTCTTGGACTGCTTAAAATATCATTGACTGCCAGATACCAGGTACTGTTAAAACGGCTTTTTCCCAGCCGGTAAATGGATTTCTTTTTAAAGCGTTCTCCGGACTGACCGTTTCGGATGGCATCCACCGGTGTCAGCTTCTTTACTTTTCCGGTACACCGGTATGCAAACCAGATGGTAACTGCAATAACGATAAGTGCTCCAATGAAATTTGCTGTAATGGCATGACTGTTTCCCAACATCATATTTTCTGTCACGGACTGCAGCAGCATATTGCCAAATGGGATGCTTGCCAGGAATCCAATTGCTGCTCCCACAACAGCCAGCATCAGATATTTTACAAGATAAAGGCTTCGTATCTTAAAGTCCGTAATTCCGATGGCTTTCATGACACCGATTTCCCGGTATTCCTCTGTCACCGTAAAAGTAATCGTAAATTTCAGCACTGCAAAGGATACTATCATCAGGCATACACTTAAAACCAGCACCACAAATGCTACAATCATATCCATGACATAACACAATTTAAAAATGCCCCGTCCCCGGTTAAATAGGATGTTGGATGCATTGCTTAATAAAGAGGCTATTTCCGATGGATTGTCTGTGTCAATATAAATAATCTCGCCACGGTATTCTGCAAGACTTTCATCCGATGCAAATTTCTGATAATCCGCTTCATTTATAATAAATCTTTTATTTCCCATAAATTCAGAACCCAGCAGCGCATCTTTTGCTTTTCCGGCAATCGTAAGCTCCACACTGTTTTCGCCATGGGTAATCGTAAGTTTATCTCCCTCTTTTAAATCATTTGCATCTAAGAAATTTCCTGTGACATAAACCTCACCCTCAGGCACTTTTGTAAGCTCCTTATTATCCTTTGTGAAAAAATGTATCTCACTTTCGGAAATGGATTCTATGATCATTGCCTTGTTTGCCATATCAAGTTCTTTTCCCTCTGCCTTGATATTCCCCTTGGTTGCATACATAATATGATCCATGCGGTAGTCTTTTACATACTGACAGGTATCCAAAAGCTCCGGCACACCGCCATCCCCCTGCTGGGTCAGTACTACATAATCTCCAATGTCTGCCTGATTAAGATAATAATCGGTTCCATTTACTACCGTCAGTACATTGTTCAGCCCGCTTGCCACAAACATGGCAGCTAAAATAATAAACAGCAAAATTACAATATTAATTGTTTTCTTTCGCTTTAAGTCTTTGCGTAAGATATCCCAAAACATCTTCTGCTCCTTTCTATCCTCTTAGTATACCTCAACTACGCGAAACACGCTTTGCAAGTTTCGTGCCGCAGTGTGCATCCTCGCGGAGCGTTTTTTACTTTGCAGGCAATTTCCTGTAAAGCAAAAAAAGAACCGGCAAAGTTTTATTTCCTTTGCTGGTTCTACTATAACGAATCAATTATTAAAGAATCCTTAAATCTGAAAATTCTTATTTCATGCTTTCTTTTAAAATAAATGCCATCAGAAGTGCATCCGGTCCGATATGGGTTCCGATTGCCATTCCAACTTCATGTAAGCTGCTTTCTGTCAAGGAAAATGCTTTCATGGTTTCTTTCCGGAATTCCTCTCCCATTTCCGGGTTATTGCTGTGAGCAAATTCTACCGGCATGCAGCTATCCACTTCTCCTTTTTTCAAAAATGCCTGCATTCCGCTTTTGGCCGCTTTCATGCCGCGGGCTTTGGAATATCCTTCAATCTCTCCATTCCGGAGCAGCAGCACCGGCTTGATTCCCATTACATTTCCCACTGCTGCAACTACCGGAGAAATACGTCCGCCCTTTTTCAAATATAATAATGTGGATGGAACACCGGTAAGATAGGTGCGGTTCTTTACTTCTTCTAAGATTCCTGCAATCTCTTCTGCACTTTTGCCTTCTTCTTTTAACTTCACGGCATACTCCACCAAAAGCCGCAAGGATAAGGATGCCTGCAGGGAATCCACGATATATATCTTTTCATATCCGCACATTTCCTTCGCCAGCACTGCTCCGTTATAGGTTCCCGAAAGCTTCGAGGAAATAAGAATCACCAACACTTCTTCCCCTGTTTCTTCTGCCGCTTCATACTTTTCTAAAAATGCTGCCGGTGATGGCTGGCTGGATACCGGAAGTTGTTCCTCGCTGCGCAGTTTCTCATAAAATGCTTTGAAATTCTCTTCTGTATTCCGGTCAAATATAACATCTTCAAAGTTTGCCGAAATCGGCACCAGATCCACGCCCATTGCCTTTGCTTCGATTTCTAATATATCAGATCCTGTATCTGTAATTATCTTCATTTTCGTCTCCATCTCTTGACTGTTGTCTGTATCTATGCCACACTATATGTGAGATAATTTATATCACATTGTTGTGGCTGCATAAGTAGCATTGTAGCATAGTTTTCCCTTTTTTCAACGGTTTGATGTGAGACATTTTATATCATTTTGTATCATGATACGGATGTGGTGCCGGTGGGTGGGACAGTCGTTTTATATTTGTTATTACGATTTGTATTTGATACATACATTGCTTCTAACGTCAAAGAGCGGTTTTTCTTGCACTGCATTTTTCTTTTGCCGATAAAGCCTGTCTTTCCAATGTTTGACAGTATGCCGGACTCTGTTCGCCTGAATGCGGATACGATATATGCAGTCTGTTAGAGACGCTTAGAATTCCGGCAGCAACCGGCAACGCTGGCACAGGGATGTGCCAGCGAGGCACATCTTAAGCATGGATGCGAATATGTGCCGGTTGCCGGAAGATACGGAAACTTTAACGGAATTCTTAGCGTCTCTTTCAGACGGAATGTGGTATCCGCAACAGACGGACAGAGCCGGCATCCGGTCAAAGCAACGGAAAGGACAGCCTGACAGCAAGAAAAATACAGCGCTAAGAAAAATAACGCTCTTTGGCGTAATGAACCAATGCACATATCAAATGCAAATCGTAAGAAACGAATATCATATTCTGTCCCACCCACCGGCACACATCCATAGCACATACGAACAGGAGCATTCAAATGAAAGAAACAGACAAACGATACGAAGCAAACCGCCAGGTAAAATTAAAGATTGCCCGTGCCCTGACCAAACTCATGGACACCAAAGCATTTTCCGATATATCCGTAACCGATATTATTACCACTGCCGGAGTAGCAAGAGCTTCCTATTACCGGAATTTTCATTCCAAGGAAGAAGTGTTGATTAAAATTACGGACGATATTATGGAAGAATACCGGAAGAGGGCAGAAAAGCTTGAAAATGACTTTTTCAGCTATGAGGCAATTTTACTGATTTTCCGGTATTTTAAGACTTACAAGAAATTTATTTTAAGTGTATATAAGGCAGGTCTTGCATACATTTACTTAGACCTTTTTGATCAGGAATTAGAAAATCATATGGGTGACATGCCTTATAATGATATTCACCGGTATAAAGTCTACTTCTATTCCGGTGCGCTCTATAATGTTTTCTTAAAATGGCTGCAAAACGGAATGAAAGAACATCCTTCCGCTATGGCTTCCATGGTGACGGAAATGTTAGAACAGGGAGCCTATCCGCTAGCTTAACTGCCAGCGGACATGGCTTCCTTCTTCATCTTTTGTAATAAGAAGCTGGTCTTCCATTTCCTGCTTTAATTCTGTTACATGGGAAATGATTCCAATAAGCTTTGAGCCGCCTGCCATCTCTTTTAATACCCGGACTGCCTGCTCTCTTGCATGCTCATCCAGGGAACCAAAGCCTTCATCAATAAACATCATATCAAGATGTATGGCAGCAGAATTTTCCTGAATCTCATCTGCCATGCCCAATGCCATGGATAACGCCGCCATAAAGGATTCTCCTCCGGAAAGCGTACGGACTTCCCGCTCTTTTCCGGTTACATTGGAATATACCATAAGGTCAAGTCCCTTGTTCTTTCCGATTGCAGCCTTCTTCTCATCAAACATTCTGAGTTCAAACTGTCCTGCTGACATTTCTTCAAAACGGCGGTTTGCTGCATAAAGAATCCGCTCCAGATAATAACGTTGCACAAAGGTCTCCAAATCCATACGGCTGCCGGACACATTTCCGGAAATGACAGTATAAAGCCGTGTTATACGGTTGTGCTGCTCTAATACCTGCTGCCGCCCGCTCCATATTTCCTCTACCGCTTCTAAGATTTCCGTATCCTTCTGATTAGAAATCTCCCACTCATTGGCTGCCCTGCCTGCAAGCTTACTCTGCTCCTCTGCTACCTTAAGTTCCTCTGAAAGCTTCTCTACGTCCGGTTTTTCTTTCTCTCCTACAGTTTCTTTCGCTGTCTCATAGCGGCTCTGATACATTGTCTTCTGATTCTGATAATCTTCCCTTTTCTGCCGCATCTCTTCCATGGCATCTATCGAATACTGCTCCACCAGAGTCTGCCATTCCAGTTTGGAAATATCTTTTTCTTCTATATATAAATCATATTTTTGCTGCTTGGCTTCTGCTTCCTTTTTCCGTTCCGGAAGTTCTCTTTCACAACGGACAATGCCTGTCTGTGTACCGGTTTTCTCTTCCTCCAAGCGGCTCTTTTCTTTATCAGCCTTTGCATATGCACTTTCTGCAGAAGCCTTCTTCTGCTGTGCTTCTGCCAAGACTTCATCCGCTTCTTTTTCAGATGTATAGTCAAGGGTGCGGTTCCGCTCTGTGTAAGCTGCCTGACAACGGTCAAACTGCTCTTTTGCCAATAGCTTCTTTTCTGTTGCTTCTGTCTCTTCTTTTTGAAGTGCAATCTTTTTTGCTTCTACCTCTTCTAATTTATGAGACAATTCCTTCTTCTTTTTTATCTCCTGAGAAAGTGTTTCTTCTTCTTTTGCAAGCTTTTTCTTTTGTGCGACAAGCCACGGTTCTATTTCATTATCGGCTGCCGGGTTTGCTTCCTTTCCAAAGTCTTCTATTTTATTCTGGCACTTTTCCTTTCTTTCTGCCAACTCTTTCTCCCTGTTCTCTCTTCTTACGTGGCATGCACCGGCTTCTGTAGATGCCGCTTCCTGCTTCTGCTGTAACTTTGCAATCGTTTTTTCTAAAGCTTCTAACATTTCCCGGCTTAATTCTTCCTGCATTTCTACCGCAATGCATGGCTTTGGATGTTCCATGGAACCGCAGACCGGGCATGGCTCTCCCTCTTTTAATTCCTTTGCTAAAATACCTGCCTGCGCATCGAAAAATCGCTTACGATATGCTTCGTATTCCTGCTGCTTTGCCTGATACTGTCCGGATGCTTCCCGATAAATCTCTTTTGCATGTTCCTCCTGTTTCTTTTCTTTACCAAGAAGCTGCTTTGATTCTGTAATCTCTGCTACGGCATCTTCGATTTCTGCAAGAGCATTTTTCTTTCCGGTAATCTGTAACTGCCTTACTTCAATTTCTTCGAAGGCTTCTGCTTCTTTCTTCCACTGCACGATATTCTGCTCTAAGACAGTGCTTTTTTCTTTTGTCTCTTTTTCCGTCTCTTCCGCCTGCTGCAAAGCATCTTTACTCTGCTCTACTTCCTGTGCAGCCTTTCTTATTTCTTTCAATGCCGCTTTCGTGCGATTTACTTTTTCTTCTATAATACTGTAATTCTTCTGCTGTGTTTCCTTTTCCGCCTCTGCTAAGTTTCTTTCCTTTTCTGCCTCTTTTAAAGCTTTCTTTATCTCCGGCAGCTTTTCTTCTAATTTCTGCTGTTCTGCCTTTAAATCCTCCAGTCTCTTTACCGCTTCTTCATACTGCTGATAGAGCTGCTTTGCATCATAGGCAAGCTTTATCATCTGCTCTAACCGGGCAGTCTCTTTTATCTCCTCTTCCGCTTCAAAAAGGCGTGCTAACTCCCGCTGTGCTTCTTCCATCTGGGTAAAGGATTTTTGCAGATTTTCCGCTTCCTGCAACGCACTCCTGCAATGCTCCCGCAGTTTTTCCGCTTCTTTTGCTTCCTTCTTTTTCTGCTTTCCCTCTTCCTTAAGATACTGGCACAATTGCTGCATCAATTCTAAAAAGCGTTCCATCTCCGGTGCTTTTGCATCCGCCTGCTGCATCTTCTTTTTCAATGCCAACAGGGCTTCGGCTTCTTCAAAGGCTTCCGGTATGTCCACATTCTCAGCTTTGGCATGAAACTTCGTACGGATTGTGGCAATCTCTGCATCTAATTTTCTTTTCCGGTCTCCTAATTCATTGGCAATCTTTTCATATTTTTCTGTGTGGAATAATTTTCGGAAAATCACTTTTTTCTCATCGGATTTTGCCCGGAGCAGTTCCATAAATTCTCCTTGGGCAATCATTGCCACCTGCATAAACTGCCCCTTGTTCAGCCCGACAATATCAATGATTTTCTGATTCGTTTCCTTTTGCGAATAAACGATTTCATCCGGCATGATTAAGGTAACGGATTCGCTTTCTTCTTTTTCACCGCTTCCCCGCTTCAATGGGCGGACATGTCTTGGCACACGGCGAACTGTATAGACACCGCTTTCTTCTGTTCCTTCACAGAATTTCAATTCCACATAAGGCTCTGCGCCTGCTGTGGCAAACTGACTCTGCAGCTCTGTTCCACTTTTTTTATTAGCTGTGGAACTGGCTTCTCCATATAACGCAAAGGCTATGGCATCAAAAATAGTGGACTTGCCGGAACCGGTATCTCCGGTAATCAGAAATAAATTCTGGGATGGTTTTCGAAAATCAATTTTTGTCCGGTCTCCATAGGACCCAAATGCCTGCATTTCCAAGGTTAATGGTCTCATAACTCACTCTCCTCCTCTACTTTATTGATGACTTCCTTAAGAATTTCTCTCTCTTCCTCGTTCATCTCTCCAATAAACTCACAGCATAGCGAAAAGGCATCAAGTTCTGCCTCATGCCGGAATTTTTCCATTTCATAATTGGCTTTGTGCAGCGTTTCTCTTCGGATTTCCAGCAAATTGGGAAATGCATGACGCAGCCGGTCCTGCATGTCAAAGACATTGACATCCACCTTATCGGTAAGAATCACAGTTACAAAATTATCGGATGGCTGCTTTAATACTTCTTCTAATTCCCCTTCCACAATACGCACCTGACGCAGTGGTTTTAACGGAATTACTCTGGTGGAAAGCCTGCCCTTTTCTTCCAGTTCCACCATAACAATGCCCTTTTTCTGTCCCGCTTCACTGACGGAGCAGGCAAGAGGTGTTCCACAGTAACGATAACACTCTTTTCCCACGGTCATAGGCTTATGAATATGTCCCAATGCCGCATAGTCAAACCGCTCCAACACATCCGCAGACACTTCATCAATATTTCCCACGGTGCGGATTTCGGAATCCATCCGCTCAACATCCTCCGCCGCTTTTCCTGCCGGCAGATAGAACTGGTGGCTCACCAGCACATTCCGCTCTGCTTCATTTACATTTTCTCTTTCCAGAAGCTTATGCAAAGTTGCATCATAAGAAAGATTGTTATCATTTTCATCCGTTCCCACAATCTGCTTTACCATAGACGGCTTCACAAATGGCAGAAGATAAAAATTCACTTTTCCATACTTATCCGTCAATGTCACTTTCTCAATGTATTCCTCTTTCGTCTCAGGCGGCTTTCCTATCATATATAAATGCTGTCTTGATAAAATGCTTCGAAAACAGTTCACTCTTGGTGCGCTGTCATGGTTTCCGCTAATCATCATAAGGACAGCCTCCGGCACCATCTCCGTCAGTTCATTGATAAAATGATCGAATACCTCTACTGCCTCTGCCGCCGGCACTGCTTTATCATAAATATCTCCTGCAATCAAAATGGCATCCGGTTTTTCTTCTCCGGCCCGCTCTACAATCTGATGCAGGATATATTCCTGGTCTTCCCTTAAATCATGATTCATTAATTTCAATCCGATGTGAAGGTCGGATAAGTGAAATATCTTCATAGCCCATGTGCTCCTTTTCTATACAAGATTATCCTACAAAGTAAGATTATATTTTTCTCTTACTTTGTATTATAGCTTGTCTGGGGTTCTGCCGCAACGGACTTCTGCCGAATTATATGGCAGCATTTTTAAGCAGGAGGCTAATTCTTTAGGGGGAAAATCTTTCAACTTTCTTCACTTTATAAAAATTTCGCAGTTTTTTTATTGATTTTATGACTTATTTATGTATAATAATTATGATGAAGTAACTAGGATTTATAGTTTCTCAGTCAAGATATCATAAAAACCTGCTTTTTGCGGGCGATTATCATATTACTATATTTAAAGGAAAGAGGTAAAAAACAAAATGGCAGAAATCAATTTAAGCAAGTATGGCATTACTGGAACAACAGAAATTGTCTACAACCCATCCTACGAAACATTATTCGCAGAAGAGACCAAGCCAGAACTGGAAGGCTATGAAAAAGGTCAGGAAAGTGAACTTGGCGCAGTCAATGTTATGACTGGTATCTATACAGGTCGTTCCCCTAAAGACAAATTCATCGTTATGGACAAGAACTCCAAAGACACTGTATGGTGGACATCTGATGAATACAAGAACGACAACCATCCAGCATCTGAGGAAGCATGGAGTGCTGTAAAAGACATCGCTATCAAAGAACTTTCTAACAAAAAACTTTATGTAGTAGATGCTTTCTGTGGTGCTAACAAAGATACCCGTATGGCTATCCGTTTCATCGTAGAAGTAGCTTGGCAGGCACATTTCGTAACAAATATGTTCATCCAGCCTACTGAAGAAGAATTAAAGAACTTTGAGCCGGACTTCATCGTTTACAATGCTTCTAAAGCAAAAGTTGAAAACTACAAAGAATTAGGATTAAACTCTGAGACAGCAGTAATGTTCAACATTACAAGCCGTGAGCAGGTTATCGTTAATACATGGTACGGCGGAGAAATGAAAAAAGGTATGTTCTCTATGATGAACTACTATCTGCCATTAAAGGGCATCGCTTCCATGCACTGCTCTGCTAACACAGATATGAACGGTGAAAACACCGCTATCTTCTTCGGACTTTCCGGAACAGGTAAGACAACCCTTTCAACCGATCCTAAGCGTCTCTTAATCGGTGATGACGAGCATGGTTGGGATGACAACGGCGTATTCAACTTCGAGGGTGGATGCTACGCTAAGGTTATCGACCTTGACAAAGATTCCGAGCCGGATATCTACAATGCGATCAGACGTGACGCTCTTCTTGAGAATGTAACATTAGATGCTAACGGAAAAATCGATTTTGCTGATAAGAGCGTAACAGAAAACACCCGTGTATCTTACCCAATCAACCATATTGAGAACATTGTCCGCCCGATTTCTTCTGCTCCAGCAGCTAAGAATGTCATCTTCCTTTCCGCAGATGCATTCGGAGTACTGCCTCCAGTATCTATCTTAACTCCAGAGCAGACTCAGTACTACTTCCTGTCTGGATTTACAGCAAAACTTGCTGGTACAGAGCGTGGAATCACAGAGCCTACACCTACTTTCTCAGCATGTTTCGGACAGGCTTTCTTAGAGCTGCATCCTACAAAATACGCTGCAGAGCTTGTTAAGAAAATGGAAAAGAGCGGAGCTAAGGCTTACCTCGTAAATACAGGATGGAACGGAACCGGAAAACGTATCTCCATCAAAGATACCCGTGGTATCATCGATGCTATCTTAAGCGGAGCTATCTTAACCGCTCCTACAAAACAGATTCCATTCTTTAACTTTGAAGTTCCTACCGAGCTTCCAGGTGTTGATTCAGGCATCTTAGATCCTCGTGATACTTACGCAGATGCTTCTGAATGGGAGACAAAAGCATTAGATCTTGCTGACAGATTCATCAAGAACTTTGCTAAATACGAAGGAAACGAAGCTGGTAAAGCTCTTGTTTCTGCTGGTCCTCAGAAATAATTTTCCTGATAAGGAAATCAATAGAAACGGAAAACCGGATGTGATTCCACATCCGGTTTTCTTTATCTGTTTCTTATTTTGCTGCCAGATCCTTTACTACTTCACCTGCGATAATCAGTCCGGCGACAGATGGCACAAATGCCACACTGCCCGGAATATCACGCCGCTCCGTACATTTATGAGCTGCTCCCGGCGGACAGATACAGTTGGTTCTACAGCTGATTGCCATATCTTCGACTGGTCTGGTTGGCTGCTCTTCGGAATAAACTACCTTAAGCTTCTTTACGCCACGTTTCTTTAACTCACGGCGCATTACTTTTGCCAGCGGGCATACCTTTGTCTTATAAATATCTGCCACACGGAACTGACTGGCATCTAACTTATTTCCGGCTCCCATACTGCTGATAATCGGCACATTCATCTCCTGTGCCTTCATAACCAGTGAAATCTTCGCTGTTACCGTATCTACTGCATCTACGATATAATCATACTCTTCAAAAGGAAATTCATCCGCATTTTCCGGCAGGAAAAAGCATTTATGCACTTCTACCCTGGCATCCGGATTAATCTCTAAAATACGGTCTTTCATGACGTCTGTTTTATATTTTCCAACGGTCTTTCTGGTTGCAATAATCTGACGGTTGAGATTCGTCAGACATACCTTGTCATCATCAATCAGATCAAAAGCTCCAACTCCGCTTCTTACCAGTGCTTCGCAGACATATCCACCTACTCCGCCGATTCCGAATACTGCAACCTTTGCATTCTTTAATTTTTCCATTGCTTCTTTTCCAAGCAATAGTTCGGTTCTTGAAAACTGTGTCAGCATCTTCTATCTCCTCTTCTTTGACTACGCTACATTTTACCGCGTCCTTATGTTCTTTGCAACAAAAAAAATGCTGCACTCCCATTTCTGAAAGTACAGCATTTTTATTTTTCATTTCATGACTTTTCTATTTCCGATATATCCCTTTTCACTTATTTCATACGGCGTCCTGCATTTAATCTGCCGTATGCTCCCGCAGCCACTCCTGCCGCAGCAATCAGGACAAGAAGATAAAGGAATATCTGGTTGTCATCTCCGGTTTTAACCTGTGTGCTGCCGGATGCTGTTGCTGTCGGTGTCTGCACCGAAGATACGCCCGGCAATGTTGTACCAACATTACTTCCGGCGATTAATGTAGTTCCATTATTATTTCCGTTTGGTGTGCTTCCATTCGGTGTATTTCCGCCCGGATTACTTCCGCCATCCGGATTTGACGGATTTAAGCTGTTGGAAGAAGGAAGTCCTTTTTCTACTACAACCTGTGTTGCAGGAGACACATAATAATTGCGTGTTTCCTGATAACGTACCAGATAGGTTCCGTCTGCAAGTCCGGTCAATTCACTTTCTGTAATTGCAGTATAGGTAGTTCCATCTATACTGTATTCCATCTCTACACTCACGCCACGAATCTTTCCATCGTTTCTGCCATCAATAGTCTCTGCTACTGCGGTAAGTCCTGTTGGTGCTCCACGATGCGCTTTGGTAATGCTGAAGTATTTTGTTACACGGTCTGAGAAACGGGAACCTCTGATAATTGCTGCAGCTGTATCACCCACTTCAATATTGTCAACATAAATAACCGTAAAATCCCTTCCTTCCGTTAACGTCATTCCATCATACGTTACGGTTACAGCCGGCTCTTTTCCTGTGCCATCATAGACAAAGGTAGCCGGGCTTAAAGTAATGTCCGCTTCTGCCAGCTTCTTATTACGAAGTACCAGATTTAGGGCACGTCTTCCGGATTCATCCATTACTGTAATATCAGTATCAACAAAAACTGAATATCCGAAAGGAATTAATTTGTCCAATGCCTGTTCCATTGCTGGTACATTTTTATAGTTTGTCAGACCACTTATCATGTTTTCTACTGTGATTACAGAATCGTCATCCGGTGCTATTGTAATCATTTCTACAAAGAATGAGCAAGGGGATGCCTGTGAACCTACATGAAGTGTACTGTTCTTTAATTCCAGACCACCATTTGCAGTCCAGCTTATGTCATGGATATCCGCTTCCACATTTTCTAATGTACATTTATCAGAAAGACTAGTATTTGCATCATTGAGCGTTCTCAGGTTAAGCTTTCCATTGGAAACGCTTAAGTGATTCATGATATTAAATGCATCTAATGTTAAACTCTTCCCATTTAAATCAAGATTTACAGCCTCATATACAGAGGATAAATCAATTGCTTCACTGCTGTTCTTATAATCAACTAATAATTTTACGGTATTGTATTTATTGGCATTGTGGAATGCATTGGACAGACTGTTATAATTTGTTACATTTCCGTTGGCATCTACAATAGCTGCCACCGGCTCCTGGTCATCACATACAACACATTTTCCATTGATACGCTTTGGATGCGTACATCCGCTGGCAGCATATACGGTTCCATCTACGATGGCTCCTTTCTTTGTGCCGTCTACAAGCTGGATTACACCTGTTTCAAAAATCCCATTCACCATGGAAGCTAATGCTGTTCCTTCCGTATTTCTCTTTACCGTAACCGTTCCACCTGCATTCAGGCTGACTGCATTCTGAGTGTCAATCACATATGTGCTGCTTTCCTGTTCTATTGTAACATCCCCATCAGTACTCTCAATACTTCCACTGCCTCCAACCCAGGTAAGTGATGAATCTGTTGTTCCATTCTGTTTCAGTGTCACATCATTCTTTGCCTTTATATCAAGTTCTGCAAAAAACATCGGTACCGGTGCATTAGTTGAAATGCTTACTGCTCCTGCCAATGCCCGAATCGTCAGCTTACCATCTTGCATGACAGGGTTTGCGGTCTGTTCTATTGTAACATCCCCATTGGTTGAAGTTAAGCTCACCTGTGGATTACTCTTGCTTGTTATTCCCTTCGCTGATTTTAAAGAAATATCTCCTGCAGCTTCAATCGTAAGATTACTGTCAGTCAACACCCCTGTGCTGGTATTTTCCAGTTTTACCTTTCCACCGGTATTTTTCAGGGTAACATTTTCTGCACTGAAAATTGGATAATAATCAGATGCAGAACTTAATGCAAGGTCTCCTTCTGTCTGTGTCAGGTTCAATGTGGATACTCCATGGTCAATCGTACCACATGGTGCGGTTATCGTAACTTTCTTTCCACTTAAATCAACCACTCCACTGCTCAAAACAATTGGCTCTGAAGACGTTGATGCAGTTTCCAGTGTAATATCACCGGTTGTATCTATCTCAAATCTGCTGCCACCGTTTATTACATTACTATTACTTGTTACCTTGAAATTTCCGGTAAAATCCTTTGTGACAACGGCAGCACCGGTTCCAGATAAGTTAAATGCCGGACTATAGGTTCCTGTAACAGTAAGATTTCCCGCCCCGGAAATTGTTAGATTTCCATCCGTTACTGTCACCGGATTCGGTCCGGAAGTAGCAATCTCCATATCATTATATACAGTCATGGTTGCCGTATCCTTATCAAAATAAATATAGCCACCACTTTCCGGTTCTTCCCCTACTTTATCGACGCCACGAATCGTTGCAGATGGTCCCGGTGTAGAAGGAGGATCCACCGCCTTCACATACCAGCCCATCTCTAATGTTGTACTTCCTATTTGAACGGATGCCGGCGTATCCTCTGCCTTTACCAGTAGTCCGGCAGCATCTCCCATAAATAAGCCTGTCATCATAGCCAATGCCATCAAAAATGCCAGACATCGTTTTTTTCGGTTTCTTCCCATATTTCCTCTCCTTTTTTTATTTCTATTTCTTTTGTTCACACAGTTTCTATCTTAAGAAAACGCCGGGAATTTTGCAACCAATTCTTCCAAATTGTGATTTTATCTTCCTGATTGTCGATAAAAAATGATTCTTATTTTCTTTCAATATGTTATACTTGTTTCGTATCCGGTGTTTTTTACTTTTTATATACAGGAGAATAATTATGCTGATTTACTTATGCGAAGATTCTGAAAGCGATGCCTTACGGTTAAAACATCATCTGAATACATATGCCACGAAACATCATTGTAATATGGAGATTCTACTTTTTTCTTCAGGCGAAGAGATGATTCAGTATTATAAGGAAGAAAAGCGTTATCCGGCTCTGCTGTTTTTAGACATCTATATGAATAGCCAGAACGGTGTGGAAACAGCACGTATCCTTCGCTCACTGGGCTATAAGGGTGGCATTATTTTCACCACTTCTTCTACAGAACATGCCATGGCAAGCTATGAGGTAAATGCTCTTTACTATCTGCAAAAGCCTTACTCACACACAGATTTTCTCAATGCCATGAGCCGTTGTGATGCGCTTTTAGAGGAATCCAATGAAGTATTTACCTTTTCTGTCCGCAGGAAGGAATATTCTCTTCCTTACTCAGATATTCTCTTTTTTGAAACCGGGCAGCACAATGTCCTGCTGCACGCTATATCAGAGACTTTTACGATTCCCGGAAACTTAACGCAGCTTACCGAGGACTTTGCCTCTGTTGCCTGTTTTCTTCCGGTTGGCCGCAGCTATCTGGTAAACTTAAATCATGTCACCGGAATTCTGCAGCACGACCTTATTATGGAAGACCACTCCATTGTGCAGATTCCTTTCCGTAAACGTGACGAGGTAAGCAAGGCCGTTAATAGCTGGTTTGCAAAGTTCGAGAAAGAGCCAACTCATCCCGGCTTATCCTAGGACCAGATATTTCCCATATTTCCAATGTACTCCTATTGCAAAAATGTTACAGACTTGTTACAATTCATTTGTACTTAGCTAAGACATGATTTCAAAGAAAATAAGGAGGACGAAACTATGTGTTTTAATTTCAATAGCTGTTCCGAGTTATTTAACACAATCTGCAAATTATTCAGACTCGGATGTTAATATGTTTTATGCGATTTGCATAACCTGAAAAAAGCTGCCGGTGGGCAGCTTTTTCTTGTTGTCTGGCATCCGTAAGTATCTGCCGGAGGCAGGTTCTGTAGTTGAATATCTTATCTTTCTTTTGGGATTGACAGTTTCTTTCTTATATGTTAGTTTTCTACTAGAACCATTATTGGTTCTTTTTCTTTACATATTTTATGCATATCATTTTGAATGGTTCTTTTAATCTTTTTTTATCATCTTTTTGTTTTCCTTTATTCTGTTCTTGACACACGTATTAACACGTACTATCATAATATTAATTAAAGGAGAATTGCGTATATGCCAATGACTTCCAGAGAAATGATAAACTATCTTAAGAAACATGGTTTTATCATAACCAACCAGAGCGGTTCTCATATAAAATTATTTCATCCCGTTACGAATAGAACCGTTATTGTTCCTTATCATAACAAAGACTTGAAGAAAGGATTAGAACAGGCAATTTTAAAAGAAGCCGGTCTACGATAATCCAATTTCTATCGAAAGGAGGTTCTTATGAACAAATTATTTTATCCTGCCATTTTTCATATTGCAGAAGAAGGTGGATTTTGGGTCACTTTTCCAGATTTGCCTGAATGTATGACTCAGGGAGATGATATGCAAAATGCTTATGAAATGGCTGTTGATGCCTTAGGTCTTGCCCTGACAAGCCGTAAGCAGGAACATCAGGAGATTCCGGTTCCTTCCCAGCCAAAAGATATTACAGTTTCCGAAAATGAATACTGCATTATCATCGAATTCGATATGCTTGCTTATCAAAAACGCAATAACTCGAAAGCAGTTAAAAAGACCCTTACCATTCCGGAATGGTTAAATGAAGAGGCTATCTCGCTCAATATTAATTTTTCGCAGGTACTGCAGGATGCTCTTATTCAAAAAATTGGAGCAAAACTGTAACCCTTAAGCAGTTTTATCTGCTAGGTCACTTTTTGAAGTGAAAGATTTAATCTACATCAAGAGAAAAGTGCGTTGTATTTTTCTGATTCTGTGCTATACTATCAATATAACCGGTAGTTGTTAAACCGAACGGCAATTGGAGCCTAGTACGTTTTATCCATCTACTGGTTTTTTCTTTGTCTTTAGAGATATATTGAGTTATAGGACAAAATGTGTTGATGAAAACCGCTTTCAAGCCTTGAAAATAAAGGGCTGAAGGCGGTTTAATCTTTTTCCAAAGAACTTTGAGGGTGGACAAAACGTGTTGATAAAAAATGCTCTAACCCTTGAAAATAAAGGAAGAAACAGAGTTTAATCTTTCTTGAAATAGAAAACCATGGTGGAAGATTAAATGAATCAGATAAATTGTCCTATTTGCGGAAATAAATGTGTTAAATCAGGAAAAACAAAGGCGGGAGCACAACGCTGGCTATGCAAGAAATGCAAAACTTCGTTAACACATAAAATAGATAATGATTCAAAGGAGTTACAAATCTTCTTAGATTGGTTGTTTGGAAAAGAAACTCAATCAGTAATGCCAGGAGAAGGAAGAACATTTAGAAGAAAGACAGCAAGATTTTGGGGTATATGGCCGATGCCACCGAAAATAGAAGAAACCAAAGATGTTCTTTTTCTTGATGGAATTTATCTTGGCCGAAAGGCCTGTGTGCTAATCTGCTGCGATGAGAAAAATGTACTTGGATGGTATTTATGCCGATATGAACATGCAGGTGCCTGGATTGCTTTAATGAAGCGTATAGCTGAGCCAAGAATGGTTGTATCAGATGGTGGAACAGGATTTGCAAAAGCACTGAAAAAAGTATGGCCAATAGCAAAACATCAAAGATGTATATTTCATGTATTCTGCCAGATAAAACGTTATACAACGTCCAAACCTAATACATTAGCTGGAGTAGAGCTTTATTGTCTGGCTAAAGATTTACTTAAAATAAAAGAGAAACAAGAGGCAGAAACATGGGTAACTCGTTTCACTGAGTGGATAAAGAAGTATCAGGAATTTCTTAGTGAAATGACGGTAGATGAGCATGGTAATAAAAGACCAACTCATGAGAGACTGCTTAAAGCAGAGAGATCCCTTCTTAAACTTATCAAAGAAAACACACTGTTTACATACCTGGATAAGGAGTTTGTAAATGATTTCATTGCACCATCTACGAATAACAGAATTGAAGGCGGAATCAACTCAAGACTCAGAGAAATGTTGAGAAATCATAGAGGACTTTCTATAGAAAGACGAATAAAAGCGGTTTACTGGTGGTGTTATATGCACTCTCCAGAACCGCTTTCATTGTCTGAAATAATAAAAACTATGCCTACAGATAGAAGTATTGCAGCAATATATCAAAGGATGAATGATAAAGCAAAGTTGGAAAAGAGTCTTTCGCTTTGGGGTGATGCCATTGTGTGGAGTGACCTTCATAAGATGGATAAATCTTTTACAGAATGGGATTAGCCATCAACACGTTTTGTCCTATAACTCGATATATTGAACTCTACTACTGTCTATTAGATTTTGCATACTCTCTTTACCGTATGCACTAACCACTTTTATTTCGTCAAATTTGATTCCGCCTTTTCCTTCATAATCGGTATACACCAATTTATTATCCAATCAGAGCACTTTTTCTCCTTTTCCATCCTCAATAATAGAACCCATTTCTTTTTCTGTATCGGAATACTCCTCTTCCAGGATTGCCATGAGGTCTTCGTCAATATCTATCGAGTATCTCTTCGCTGGGTTATCTGTAATACTTTTGCCATTATCTGTTCTTCTGCTTCCAATGTATTGTTCAGATATACTTCTTTCGGTATCTTGTACGCGAACCGAATCAGTTCTACCACTTCTTCGTCCGTTTTCAATGCGTTGGTTATTCCAACTATTATGTTTGTATCTACTCCACAAAAATCCAATCCCTTTATCAAATCCTTCATTGGTTCTGTAATTTTTCTTGAACCTGCCACTCTCAATTACCTCCACAACATTATTAAAGTTTCTATTGTATTCTTCTAATTTTGTGATATACTTTTCCTAGAAGTAGTTCATTATCGTTGTTAAACCCTCGGGAGTTTGATCGTGAAACTGCTTCTTTTATTATTAGCATAATTCTCATCTATATCTATCTGCTTCCACAAATTCTGTCGTATGTCAAAAAGTTGCAGGAATTACTCTTTAGAACCGTTTTTTACTCGATACTACTCGATATTTATTTTACCTCATTTGCACCTACTTGTGCCTATTACCTACAGAACCTGCCACTGGCAGCTTCTTACGGATGCCTGCAACCAAAAAGGCTGTAACCCCTGATTTATCAAGGATTACAGCCCTTTTTCCAGTTAAGCTGGCAACGGGAATCGGACCCGTGACCTCCGCACTACCAATGCGACGCTCTACCGACTGAGCCATGCCAGCAATTCTGTCGGAACTAATCCCGACTTGTAATACTATACTATAGAGAGCTATGATTGTCAATACTTTTCTACAGCATAATGTCAGATTTTTCTTTGCTATGCTCAATCTTCATATTTAACTTCCGGAACGGAATTGCAATTACAAGTCCAATCAGAAGTGAGATTATAATATAGATGCCCAAGATGCCGAGGCATTTCCAATAAGTCATTCCATACATACCACCGATGGTCTCCCGGAGTGCATCCATTCCATAAGGGAATGGGAAGAAACGGTAAATCCGCTGATAGATTGCCGGCAGTACTTCGATTGGGAAGGAACCGCCTGCTCCTGCTACCTGGATAACCATAATGACTACCGCCAAAGCCTCTCCGACATTTTCAAAGGCTACCGTTAATGCGTACATAAATAAGGTAAATACAAAGCTGCAGCATGCGCAGGCAAGCCAGAATAAGAACGGGTTATGGCATTGTATCTTAATATAAAATAAATCTCCCAGTGCAGTAATCAATGCCTGCACCTGTCCAATCAGGAAGAATGTAATATATCTTCCAAAGAATTTCTGGTAAGGTTTTGCATCCGGTATTTTCTCATCCGGAAGTACCTTTACATGAATGATTGCCACCAGAATCAACGCACCTACCCACAATGCCAGTACCGTATAGAACGGTGACATTGCCGAACCATAATTGGAAATCGGATAAATCTCTTTCGTCTCCATATTGACCGGAGAAGATAAGAAATCTCCTAACAAAGTCGGGTCGGTCTCTAAGATTTTCATCAAAGCCTGATACTGGTCACTGATTTCCAGAGCACTGAGACTTGTAATCACACTGTCAAGTCCGGTCTTCATTTCCTGTGCTGCTGCCAGTGAATCACTTAAGCTTTCATTTCCCTTATCGAGGGTTTCACTATAAGCATCCAATACTTCCGATACTTCATCAAAATCTCCATCGACACCATTTAAAATTGCCTGTGTCTGATTCAGTGACCCCTGCATGGACTGTATGGTTGTCTCCAGCTGACCTTTTACCGAATAGTCAAACGTATCTTTTAAAGCTTTTATTTTGGTCTTACAGGAAGTTATTTCGGTAGATATTTCAGTGTTTAAAGTATCCTTTGCAGTATTTAAATCTGTGACATTATTCTGGACACTGTTTAAATCTGCTTCAATTTTATCTAACTGTGCCTCGATTTCTGCAATCTGACCGGAAACACTTTCATCATCCTTCCAGTCTGCCACACTGTTTTCAAATAACTGACGGATCAGCGGCATCATATTAATTGCGCTCTGTAGTCCGCCGGAAGATAAATCACCATAGTTATCCAACTGATCTAAGGCATTCTGTATCAGCGTATTGATATTGTCAAGGCTGTCGGCTGCTGTATTAAGATTTGCTGAAATAACCTCAGCCAAAGCACTGGCATTAAGGCTGCCGGAATTCAATGCTCCCTGCATGGTATTTACCGTATTCGAACCATCATCTACCATCGTATTCAGATTCGGCAGCATAACCTGTGTCGTATCAATCAGGCTGGATGCCGAATTGGTAATGCTGACAAAAGAATTCAGCAATGCAATATAGCCGTCCAAATCTCCGCTTAAATCATTAAGCTGTGTCAGAAAAAGATTTATCATAGAGCCGGAATCCATTCCATTTTCTACCATGACATCATTTACCTTTAACATGACTTCTGCCAGAGTGCTGACAAAGGTTGCATTTACCTGTTCCTGCACTGCCGTTTTTGCCTTGGATGTAATCTTTGGTGCAATGGCATTTTTCTTCTCATTTTCATAATAAATAATCTGCGGATTCTGTACTTCTCCGTTAAGGAAGCTTATCATTTTCTCGGAGAAATCCTCCGGAATAATCAGTGCCGCATAATATTCACTGCTGTATACACCGTCGGTTGCTTCATCCATGGTATCAGTAAACTGCCAGCCCATAGTCTGGTTGGCTTTTAGGGCATCAATGACGCTGTCTCCGATATTTAAAGGCAGACCTCCCATGTCAATTCCCTCATCTGCGGAATATACTGCTATCTTAAGATTTGATGTAGATTCCGGTCCATACGGGTCCCAGTTGGACAATATATTAAACCATGCGTACAGTGATGGAATAATGGAAAGACCTATTACAATAACCACTGCTACCACATTTGTGCTGACTCTCTTAAAATCCCGGTAAAAGATTCTAAAAATATTTTTCATGTGTTATCCCTCTGCTACTCCTTTGTGCTATCCGTTAAAAGTTCCTGCTCTGCCGTCTGAAGTACGGTACGAATCCGTTCTTCTACCTGGGCAATTCCATCGCCAATCAGTGCATCTCTCTCCTGCTGCTCCCGATTAGAAATCTCATTTAATTTTTCCTGTAATTTATAGTCCGAATATTCTACGAAAATTAAATATCCTGCCAGAATAAACAGCGATACAATCCAAAGAATCAAAAATACAATTTTTGAGCTTTCTGTCCAGAATAACAATGCCAGGAAAATCAGTGGAATAATAATAAGGCACCGCAATCCGATGCGGATACGTTTCTGGTTCTTCTTATGAATCTCCTGCTCATAGCCTAAAAGCATGTCATAAAGCTTTTCATAATCTTCTTTCTTTTCCATCTGCTCTTCACCTGCTCTCTTACATCATCTTCGTATCTTTCATTCGCTTTTCTACGAAATGATTGATACCCATAAATGGTACGCGAATCAGCAGTCCGATTAACAATGCTGCTGCTGCGAAAATCAGAAGCTCTGCCAGATTCTTCTCATAGGCTCCGCCATACATGCCGCCAATGGTTTCACGCATGGCATTAATGGCATATGGAAATGGGAAGAAAATATATACCCGCCGGTAAAATTCCGGCAATATCTCTATCGGATACGTTCCACCGGAACCTGCAATCTGGATAACGACCATTACAACCACCAGTGCTTTTCCGATATCTCCAAAGGAAAGTGTCAGTGCATAAATTAACAGCGTAAAGGTAAAGCTCGTCAGCGACGCCGCAAACCAGAACAATACCGGATTCTTCACCTGGCAATGCAGCAGATAAATATTACCCAGCACAATAATCAATGCCTGTATCTGTCCCATCACAAAGAAAATGAGATATCTTCCAAGGAAAAGCTGATAACGCTTCGGATTCGTCAAATCCTTTTCGGATGCCTTTACCTTAATCAGTGCCACCAGTACAATACCGCCTACCCAGAGTGCCAGTGTTGTATAAAATGGTGCAACCGCAGAACCATAATTTTTAATCTCATAAACCTGCTTTGTCTCCACTTTTACCGGCTGTGCAAAGAATTTACCATAGGATTCCGGATCGCCGCCCAAAAGTTCCATGATAATCTGCATCTGTTCATCTTCCGATGCTTCATCCAGCTTGCTGATTGCCTCTTCTATCTTTGTATCACAGGTCTGCAGCAATGTCTGAATCTGTGTAAAGCTTTCATCGGTAGCATCTACCATATCTAAGGTTCCATCGAAAATGGTTCCCATGTCACCTAATGTATTATTCAGATTATTCAAAAGATTGGTTACATTGACCAGTATCTGGGATGCCGTATCCAATATTCCGGATACTCCAGGCACCAGATTATTGGTGTATACATTCTTCATATTTTCAATGGTCTTACTGCAGGTAGACAATGCTGTATTCATTCCGCCTGTCACAGTATCTACCGTATCTTTTACTGCATCTGATGCATTGTCCGGCATCAGTGTCTCTAAAAGCTTCTGCATTTCTTCTGCATCCTGCTTCAACGCATCAATCTGTGACATCACATCATCCATATCCGTTTTCTGCTCGTCCGTAAAGCTCTCATCTGTCTTGAGTCCACTGATTGCTCCATAAAGCGACTGCAACTGGTCATTTAAAGTCTTGATATCATCCGTTGTTGTCTCAATACTTTCAGTTGTCTTCTTGGCAGAATCTCCAAGTCCGGCATTGGTAATATCCGTTGAAATCTTATTCAAAGAATTCTCAATATCCGTTAAGGTTGTCTCCACATTCTTGGAAAAATCTGAAAGTGTAGTATCCGTACTGTCTAATTGTGTCTTTGTTCCATTCAGGGAATTTACTGCAGAATCAATCTTATCTTCCACCTTTGACACACTATCATTGGCTTCATCAATCCCTGCACTTAGTTCTTCATTTCCGGACAGGAAGCTGTCTATCATGGCATCATAGTCCTTTAAATTCTGGCTGAGCTGCTCTAATTTCTGGCGGAATCCATCCACACCGCCATCTTCACTTATTTTCTCAGAAAGATTATCCATCTGGGCAAACATGGCACTTGCCGCTGTCTCAAGAAATGTCTCATTGATACTGGACTTTAATGTGCTCACTGCAGTATCGGTAATTTTCGTTGCAATGGCATTTTTCTTCTCATTCTCATAATATGTAATGGTCGGATTCTCCAGTCCTTTAGAAAAGATGCTGAACATGCTCTCGGAAAAGCGGTCACCAATAACTACTGCCGCATAATATTTTCCACTTTCTACTCCGTTGATTGCTTCATCAGAGCTGTCTACAAACTGCCAGCCTATGGACTTATTCTCCTTCAACTGCTCAATCACCTGAGCACCCATGTTGACGGTTGTGCCATCCTCTAATTTCATTCCTTCATCTTCAGATGCCACTGCAATATAGATATTTCCGGTGTTGGCATAAGGATCCTCGTTGGAATAAATATTAAACCATGCATACAAAGATGGAATAAAACACAATCCGATTGCAATGACCAGTGCGAAAAAATTCCTGCAAAGTCCTCTTACGTCCTTACGAAAAATGTGAATGATATTTTTCATGCTGTTACTTCCCTTTCAACTTCTTCTTTAAACGCTGTAACGCATTATCCACAGCCTTCGGCTCTTTTCCCATAGCTTCTGCAATCTGCTCATAGCGAAAGCCCTGCAGATAATACGACAACACTTCCTGTTCCATTTTGCTTAAAGTTTCATTTACTTTCCGCTTGAAATCTTCCCGGTCTTCCTGACTGATAAATAAATTCTCCGGATTCGCCTCATCTATAGTCTCTAACACATCCGCCAGATTCCTGCCTTCCGAATCCTCACTATCTGCATAAAGTGGTACATACGAATTGAGCGGTGCATGCTTTTTCCGATTGGAAGCCTCCACCGCTGTATACATCTGCCTTGCAATACAAAGGTCTGCGAAATGAAAAAAGCTGCTGTCTTTATCCGGCTGATAATCCCGGACAGCTTTAAACAGACCAATCATTCCCTCCTGAATCAAATCGTCCGTCTCACCACCAATGAGATAAAGTGCTTTTGCTTTTTTCTTAACCAGACTCTTGTATTTGTCCATCAGATAATCTGTAATTTCTTTTTCACCACTACGAAGTGCTGCAATTAATTCCTCATCACTCATGTTCTGATAAGATTGCATCTCTCTCTCCTGTTAACTTAATCTCTGTCTTACAATTTCATAAGCTAAAACACCTGTTGCTACCGATGCATTTAAGGAGTCAATATCTCCCTTCATTGGAATCGATGCCACAAAGTCACAGTTTTCTTTTACTAATTTGCTGACACCTTCTCCTTCATTTCCGATAACCAGTCCGATAGAACCTTTTAAATCCAGATCATACATGGTTGTGCCACCCATATCTGCACAGACAAACCACATGCCCTGCTCCTTTAATTCCCGGATGGTATTGGTAAGATTGGTTACCTTTGCTACCGGTGTATAATAAATGGCTCCTGCGGATGCCTTTGCTACGGTAGCGGTCAGTCCCACTGCACGGCGCTTTGGAATAATGACGCCATGGGCACCTGCCAGATTGGCAGTACGGATAATTGCGCCCAAATTGTGCGGATCTTCAATATTATCCAGCAAAATGACAAATGGTGCTTCATTTTTCTTTCTGGCATTTTCTAAAATATCTTCTACCGTTGCATAGGAAAATGCTGCTGCCATGGCAATGACACCCTGATGCTTCTTCGTCTCTGACAACTGCTCTAAACGCTCTTTTGCCACAAACTGTACCAGCGTATCATGCTTTTTCGCTTCTCTTAAAATGGTCTGAATGGGACCGTCTTTACAGCCATCTAATACAAACAGCTTGTCTATGGTTTTTCCGGAACGAAATGCTTCTAAAACTGCATTTCTTCCTTCTATCTTCGTGCTTTCCGCCTGTGTGTTTTCCATCTGCATTTCTTCCATTCTACTTTCCTCCTGCCAGATCATTCTTTCCGGTCTTCACATTATAGTGTCTGATTGCTTCTTTCGCCAGTTCCAAAATCCGCTCAAACTGATCCGTCAGATATAAATAGCCCATCAATGCTTCAAAGCCGGTGGCACGGCGATAATCTGACATAGTTGCGTTTTTTGCCATAGTCGGAGACTTGGCATTTCTGCCTCTGCGGTAAATTTCCGTTTCGTCTTCCGTAAGCATCGGAGTCAGTGTCTCCATCATCGTTGCCTGTGCATGTGCTTTCACCAGATGGCTGGTGGTCTGATGCAGACGGGATGCCTTGGTATTGCCTTTTCCAACTACAATGCTTCTTATGACAAGGTCATAAATGCCATCTCCTATGTAGGCAAGTGCCAAAGGGGAGTAGGTTGCTACATCCACCTTTGGCAGGTCAAAATATTCTTTGATATGGGAATCTATGCCTTTTTCCATTTTACACCCTCTCTGGTATCCTCTAAGACAATTCCTTTTTCCAAAAGTTCATTACGAATTGCGTCTGCTTTGGCAAAATCTTTTTCCTTCTTTGCAGCCTTACGCTCTTCGATTTTTTCTAATACATATGCTTCTAAATCTGCATCGATCTCATCGGCAGGATTTGCTACTTCTCCCGCTGCTAAATCAAGTGATAATACATAATCAAAATCTTTTACCAGTGCAAGCTTGGTTGCATCGGTCATATCGGCTTTCAATACTTCATATACTACAGTCAGTGCCATGGAAGTATTTAAATCATCCTCTAATGCCTGCAGGAATTTCTCTTTGTATGCATCAAATTTATCCTGCTCTACTTCTGTAGACGCATCCAGTTTTGCAATGGTCTTACGAAGCTTTACATAGGAATTTTCCATATTATCCATTACTTCATAAGAGAATTCCAATGGCTTTCTGTAATGGGACTGCAGACAGAACATACGATATACCAGCGGCAGATAACCTTTTTCTTCCAACAAGGAAACGGTCAGGAAATCTCCCTTGGATTTACTCATTTTTCCTGATTTATCATTCAGATGATGCACATGGAACCAGTAATTACACCATTTGTGTCCAAGATATGCTTCACTCTGTGCAATCTCATTGGTATGATGTGGGAAAATATTATCCACACCACCACAGTGAATATCCATATATTCGCCTAAATGCTTCATGCTGATGCAGGAGCACTCGATATGCCAGCCCGGATAACCAACGCCCCATGGACTATCCCATTTCAGTTCCTGGTTATCGAATTTGGACTTGGTAAACCACAATACAAAATCACTCTTATTGCGCTTATTTTCATCCTCAGATACGTCATCACGGACACCTACCATCAGCTCTTTTTCGCTCTGGCTGGAGAATACATAATAATCATCTAATTTTGATGTATCAAAATATACATTTTCTCCGGCAATATATGCATAGCCTTTCTCTAAAAGTACCTCTATCATATGAATAAATTCCGGGATACAATTGGTTGCCGGCTCTACCACATCCGGACGTTTGATATTTAATTTGGAGCAATCGGAAAAGAATGCATCGGTATAATACTTTGCAATCTCCATAACGGTCTTGTGCTCACGCTTTGCGCCCTTTAACATTTTATCCTCACCGGTATCTGCATCACTGGAAAGATGTCCTACGTCTGTTATGTTCATGACACGCTTTACATCATAACCTGCATAGCGAAGTGTTTTCTCTAATACATCTTCCATAATATAGCTGCGCAGATTTCCGATATGTGCAAAATGATATACGGTTGGTCCGCAGGTATACATTTTCACTTTTCCATCTTCGTTTGGCACAAAGGTCTCTACTTTTCTTGTAAGGGTATTAAAAATCTTTACGTTGTTCTCCATGTTATCCTCCATCGTTCCTGGAATTACTTATTTAATTCTTTTCTACTTCCTGCTTTAATGCTTTTATCTCTTTTTCCATATCAATGATACGGTTGCATAATTCTGAATTTTCCCGCTGCAATACATTGATGTCTTCCTGTACCGGGTCCGGCAGATTGCACTGATCCATATCGCTGCGTGGAATTTTTACATTGTTACGTTTTACGATTCGTCCCGGAACTCCTACTACGGTACAATTTGGCGGCACCTCTTCAATTACCACACTTCCGGCACCGATTTTCGAATTCTCGCCTACCGTAAAGGAACCGATGATTTTTGCTCCGGCACTTACCATTACATTATCCTCTAAGGTCGGATGACGCTTTCCGGTTTCCTTACCGGTTCCGCCCAGGGTTACACCCTGATATAAGGTTACATTATCTCCGATAATTGATGTCTCTCCGATGATAACGCCGGTACCATGGTCGATAAAGAATCCTTTTCCAATTACTGCGCCCGGATGTATCTCAATTCCGGTTTTTCTTGCTGCTTTCTGTGAAATATATCTTGCCCGGAAGAAATGTCCCTTCAGGTAATGCTTATGTGCACGCCTATAACTAAGCATAACACGAAATGACGGATAAAGCAAAACCTCCATTGGAGATTTTAATGCCGGATCACGCTCCTTGATAATCTCAAATTCCTCTTTTAATTCTTTTATAAAACCCATGATTACAGCCTCCTGTTCACTGTATAGATTCTTTCCTTTATGCATGCATGCCTGTAATTTTTCTCGCGGAGCGATTTTTTACTTTACAGGAAAGCAATTTCCTATAAAGTAAAAAATCGTCTCTATATAAATATAGAGACGAAGTTATTCCGCGGTTCCACTCTAAGTAAAGCATTGCTGCTTTCCCTCAATACACGTAACGTGTGCTATTCGTTCCTGGATACTTGCTTTCACCGGGACTGCTTCCGGATGCACTTCATATACTTTGGAATCAAGACTGCTTTCAGCCGATGACAGTCTCTCTCTTTTATTCACGCATGTATACTACTCTTTCCGTTCACTGCATTTATCAATTCATTTCTGAATCATTTTTAAATTCTTTTTACGCTACTAGTTTATGCACGAATTGCCATTTTGTCAATAGAAAAGTTATTTTCCGCATCCCGGGCAGCCTGCACAATTTCGTTCACTGCCTCCCACTGCTATGCTGTTTTCATAGATACTTGAGATAGCACAGATTGCCTGGGAGCTGATTCCATCTTCGCTTCCGGTAAAGCCAAGCCCTTCCTCTGTGGTTGCCTTTACATTTACCTGACTGACGTCTATCTTCAATGCCTGTGCAATATTTTCTTCCATCTTCTCAATGTGTGGACGCATCTTTGGCTTCTGGGCAATAATCGTAGCATCGATATTATCAATGACATAATTCTCTTTCTCTAAAAGCTGTCCCACTTCTTCCAATAATTTTATACTGGAAATCCCCTCATATGCCTGGTCTGTATCCGGAAAATGCTTTCCGATATCTCCTAAAGCCGCTGCCCCCAGCAACGCATCCATGATGGCATGTAACAATACATCTGCATCCGAATGTCCCAGCAAGCCAAGACTGTGCGGTATCTCCACTCCGCCTATGATTAATTTTCTTCCTTCTACTAATTTATGAACATCATATCCCATTCCTACTCGCATGTGATTACCTGCTTTCTTTTTTTCTTTTCAACTTTCCGGCTCTCTGCTTCCGCCCTATCTCGGTCCAGCTCCGCAGTGCACGCGGGAAGCTGCCATGCACCTTCCCGCTCTCGGGCTTTCGCCCTATCTCGGTACAGCTCCGCAGTGCACGCGGGAAGCTGCCATGCACCTTCCCGCTCTCGGGCTTTCGCCCTATCTCGGTACAGCTCCGCAGTGCACGCGGGAAGCTGCCATGCACCTTCCCGCTCTCGGGCTTTCGCCCTATCAAAAACAAGGAAAATCCAGTTTTGTCTGCAAGCAGCCAATCTGGATTTTTCTTGTTTTTGGCACTGCTCAATGCTTACGGACATTATACCACACTGGAGGTATTTTCTGATAGCTGTTTATAGATTTCTTTTTTCATATTATTTCCTGTTTTGCATCATACTATAGTTTCAGGAGGTATTTTTATGAATTCTAAAAAACTTTTTATCTGGGGTTTTCTCTTTGTGTCTGTGATTGGATCCCTATTACATTTCGTCTATGAATGGTCCGGTAACAATTCCATCGTACGGCTTTTTGCACCATGGAATGAATCCACCTGGGAGCACATGAAGCTTCTGTTCTTTCCAATGCTGGTTCTTGTGCTGTTTCTCTTTTTCAAGCTTCCGGAACAAAGTCCGATTCCTGTGGCACTCTCCATTGGGACACTGGTCGGATTGGCATTGATTCCAATTCTCTTCTACACATACACCGGTGTGCTGGGCTTCTCTGTCATGGCGATTGATATTGCAATTTTCTACATCAGTGTTCTGGGTGTCTTTCTTACCGGATGGTTTCTGAAAGATAACCGCGAACTTGCCAACCGCAGGGGACTGCTACTTACCTGCCTTGTAATTCTTGCAATTCTGTTTTTTATCTTTAGTTACTATCCGCCTGAGATTGGACTTTTTCAGGAGCCATAAGCTATTTTTAAATAAGAAAACAGGTCGGTAAGGGATTTACAAGAAATTCTCACCTGCAGTTCTTTCCTGATGCCAGATTTTTTCTTGCTACTCGCAAAAAAAGAATCCTGCATCTGCAAGATTCTTTTTCAGTAGCGGAAGGGAGATTTGAACTCTCGACACCACGGGTATGAAC
>UMHY01059885.1_pt1 | contig 72603 bp, 66 predicted proteins | sample 1965661 | NCBI WGS metagenome assembly UMHY01 (sample SAMEA4836112, study PRJEB28245) | human gut metagenome | biome: gut microbiome; material: fecal sample | place: Denmark | collected 2008
GGCCCGCAGGGTCTTTTTCTGCAATGAAAAAAGTAAGGCGGGTTTGGGGCGCAACCCCATAAAAAACCCCGCGGGGCGCGGGGCTTTTTCATTATCAAACCAGGCTCAGCGTTTTTTGCACACGCCGGAGCCCGGCTCACACACACAATGCAACGTCAGCAGGGCGCGCGCGTTTTGCTCGTTTAGCAAAGGCACCGCCGGGTCCGCATAGTCAAACGCTACGCGGCAGGCGGTAGCATTACTTGCCGGATAACTGGCGCAAGCGTTTGCGCAAATCATCCCCAGGCAAAACAGAAACACCCATTTTAATTTTTTCATAGCGTTTTTCCTCCTGCATTTGCCGGGCGGCGTTCTTTTTAAGTGCCGTTTTTTCTGCCCGATAGGCCCCCGCACAAAAGCACGCCGCGCCAAACAATATAAGCCCCAGGGCTCCCGCCAAAAACAGGCTCATAGGGCCTTCTTGGCTTCAAAGCCGAACTTCGTCAGCCAGCTAATCAGCTTGACGGCTACGGTGCGGATTTTTTCCACCACCGCAATAGCACGCGCGCTATCGCACCATTTCACAATAATTTCCGCCGCACCGATTACGCACGCCCACAGGGCCAGTACGCTGTCCCAGTTAGTTTTTAACCATACCACTGCTTCTTTGATGTGTTCCATACACTCCTCCTTTTCCCGCGGCCTTACCGGGCCGAACGGGTTAAAATAAATCCTTTAATGGTTTTTACGTCGTCAAGGATAATATCCACCTTAACGCCGGTTTCCGTCATTTTGCGTTCGTGTTCGGCTACCGTGCGCTCCAACTTATCCACCCGCGGCGGCAGGCCGTAAATGGTAAAACACCAAAAAGCCGCCGCGCCAATCACGCCCGCCAGCCACATCCAACCTTTTACTTTATCCGGGTTCATAGGCCCTCCTCGGTTTGGGGCTTAACCTGTCCCCGCGCCGCCGTTCCTATGCCAACGGCACCAATTTTGGTTTTTTCTCGGGCGTATTTAAGCATTTGTCGCTCCTTTTAATGGGAAAAAATGGCACGTTGCGGGCCCGGTTCCGGCCACACTTATCACATCCCCCGCTTGAACAAAAACCGCCGCATGATTGTTTGCGGAAAACCGCATTCCTATATCCACCCCGCCGAAAGTTATATAATCTACCCCGCTGGTGCAAAACGCAACAAACAATCCGGCTGTGGGCGCCGTATACGGGCAAGCCACCGCAACCCCGGCCGAATAATCCGGCACGCCCCAAGCCATGCTTTGGTTGATAAAAGATTGCGCCGGGGTGGCATTGGCTTTGCCAGCCAGCGCGCCGGTAAACTCTGCGGCTTGTGCCGTACTGGCTGGCACTGCCGCATTGAAAGCGCAAACCCACGGATAAAGTGTAGTGTGGGCGGGTTGTACCGTGTCAGCAGCGCCATAGATAGCGTTTGATTTGGAAGCGTCAAACATAACGTGAGAACCATTACCATTTCCGCTTGTCCCGCTCGGATTAGTAGGAGCTGTTTTATTAACTGAAAAAGCACCGCTCCAATTCCTATTCATATCAACATACGGGTCAATACTACCAGTAATATTCGGCAACCCCGCACCTTTTTGCGTAATGCCTTCTGTGCTATTTGCCATTTTGATATAGTTGGCCAGTTTGGGAAGGCGCAACGAGCCGGACACCTCGTCCGCCACATAATACGGGCACTCCCCATAAGTAGCAATGGCAGCGTCATATTCGGCCTTGGTCTTGCACAGTTCAGAGTGGCTTTTTACCCACGCGTAAAAATCGGGGTACAACGCGACGGCGTTGGTGTAGTATTCGCCCGTCCAAAGCGGCAAACAGCCGGGATTATCCGTTGCCAAATTAGACTGGCTGAGTACCACCTGCCCGATAGAAAGGCCACGGAAATTTTGCGCGCTTTGGGCGGCCTCTTGCGCGTATTTTTTGGCCGAATATACATCCCCCTCTACGGGGCCGTCTGTTTTACTGGCCCAGTTTTGCGCCTGCTCGGCGGCCGTTGCGCTCTGCGCGGCTAAAGTTTGCACCTGGGCGGCTTGAGTGCTTACGCTTTGCGCGCTGGCGGCCACATCCGCCTGTGCGGCCGCGCATACTTGTTGGGCGGAAACGCACTGACGGCAGGATTCGTCACACGCCGCTTGCGCGCTTTCGCTAACGGTTTGAGCCTGCAACGCGGCATTTTTGGCACTTTCAATTTGGGGTTGAAATTGCGCCACCTGCGCTTTAGCATCTACCGCCAACCGGGCAGACTCCTGCGCCGTTTGCGCGCAAAGGGCCGCATTATCGGCCGCCTGTTGGGCCGATTGCTCTGCTTGCCCGCACGCGGAAAGGGCGCTTGCCTGCACGTCCGTCAACTGCGTGATATACGCGGCGGCATCCGTTTCGTTCCCCTGGGTTTGCACCGGGAATTTAAGCGTCCGGGAAAGCCCTTCCGCCAATTCCTGCGCCCGCAACACATTGGCATCTAACGCATCTTCCAACCCCTGCGCGTCCAACGCGGCCTGGCGCTTGAGGTCTGTTTCCTGCGTAAGCGGCGTTTGGCGCTCCAGCACCAAGTATTCCCCCGCCTGCAACGGCAACTCCAGGCTGTCCTCTACGGGGTAAGTGACTTCCTTTTCCGTTTCGTCCACCGTAAAACCGGCCGTCTTTTCCACCGCCCGGCCCCGCGCGTCCACCCGCCACAAGCGGATATGCTCCGCCCGGATAAACGGAAACGGTATTTCCCACACGCGCCGCACGCCGTCACCCGGATAAATTTGTTTTGTTTTTAAGTTGGCAACCGTCATAAAAACTCCTTACATAAAATAAAATTCCTTCATTTTTTTAAGCATTTGGGCCTGCGCGGCCGGGGTTAAATCCTGCGAGAAAAGCGCATATTGGAAATCTTCCGCTTCCTGCGGGTCCAGGCCGTTTTTGCGGCATAAGCGTTGCGCCGCGCCGCACACAAGCCGCTGGGCCGCCTGCTCCGCCCCGCCGGCATTTTGCGCCTGCCTGCGCGCCAACAACAAATAATCCCGCCCGCTGATTTGCCCCGACGCAAACGCCCGGGCTATTTTTTTAGACTCAAGCGGAGCCCGGGCCGCCTGACGGTACAACGCATTAAATACGTCTGCCCGGCTTTGGGTCTGTTCCGCCCCCAGGGCCGCCTGCGCCGCGCGGGAAAACGTGTCCGCTTCCTGCGGGGCCGTTTGCGCCAAGGAAAATAACGCGCCGCGGGCGGATTTTTCGTCCCCGCCGGACACCGCTTTTATTAACGTATCCAACTGCCCGGCTTGAGCGCGTGCCGCCGCCGCTTTTTGCTTTTGCACCACCCCTTGCCACGCGCTTTGCGCTTGTTGGCGCACCACCTCGGGCAAGTGTTGGGTAAATTCTGCCACCCTCTTTTGGGCCTCTTGCGTTTGCCAGGCAGACGGATTTTCCCCGGCCTCAAGGGCGTTTTTATACAAGGTTTGCGCCGCCTTATCCGCCGCTTGAACCGTCAGCCGCTTTAACGCGCCTTGCCGCGCCGCTTGCGGCCACGCACTCCCAAACGCTTGCAACATAGCCGCCGCCTGCGGTTCTTCCCCCTGCATGAGCGCGGCGGAAACATTGGCCTGCTGGGCCTGCAAACAGACGGCCGCGCGGCGCTCCGGCGGCAAGTGTTGGGTGCGCTCCGCCAGTAATGCTTTTAACTCCTGCGGCTCCTGCACCAAAGCCGCCAGGGCCACGGTGGCTTTTTCTTGAACGGCCTGCTCGTCCTGCCGCGCCTTTTGCCGGGCAGACTCCTGCGCGCTTTGCACCGCCCGGGAGAGGGTGTCTGCTTCGCGCGAGGGTTTCTTTTGGGTGCCGCTTAAACCGCCGTTTGGCACCAACGCACGCAAAAATTTATCCGCAAAATTATCCACGGCGCCGGGCAAATTCCTTAACGTATCACTCCATTGGGCGAGCCGTGTATATTGGTTTTGCGCAAAATTTTCCGCCGCCGGGCGGGCTACTTTTCCCTGCGCTACGGCAGGCACCGCCGGGGCGGTTTGTTTTTGATAAACGGGAACTTTCATAAAAAATCTCCTTTAGCCGAACAGGCCAATCATCTTTTGCATAAACTGCCGGGCAAACGTGCCGGACGAACGCCGCGCCGCCGCGCGGTATTGGGCCGCTTCCTCCTGCAAGTTTTGCGTTTCCAACAGGGCGGCCAAATTATTTTCGTACAACGCATCCGCCGTGTTTTGTTTAGCGGTTTGGCCGTCCACCAAATAATTCCAACGGCTGTTTTGCAACATTTGCTGTAAAGTGTACGAATTACCGCTCCCATTTGCGGCCCACGCGCTTTTTTGCGCCGCCCGCGTTTGGTTGTACTCCTCACCCAAGCGGTTGTACTCCTGCGCGCCGGAACGGAATATATACTCCGCCCGGCGGGAAGAGGCCGCCTGCGTTAAGGCCGCCTGTTTATCGGCCGCCTGCGCCAACGCCCGGTAATAGCGGCGTTCGCTCTTGTTTTTTCCCGCCACGTCGGCGGCGGACGACACCACTTGCGCGCCCAAATTTACTGCTCCACCCATAATTCCTCCATGTACCGTACCAAAAGTCCGCCCCGTTCAACCGGGCCGGCTTTAACCGCGCCCCCAACCACCGTGCAAAACGCACAGCCGCCGGATAGCGGGCGTCAATATAGTTGTAAATCTGCGGATATAACCGTAAAAAACACGGTATAAGCACCCGCGCCGCCTTGCAAAAACCCAGCGGGAATTTTTCCACCCCGCGCGCGGTTAAAAGCCACACACAAGCGCGGGCAGACGGCGGGCCGTCCGGCACCAGGCCCCACAAACCAACGGCCTTTCCGCGCGCCGCCACCACTCCGCACACCGTGCTGTACCTGGCGAAATGCTCTAGTAGCGCCCCGTCTGCCCGGCCGTGCGTGCGCACCAGTTCCGCTTTATCCGCCGGGCGCAAATTTTGGGCCACTGTATAAAAATCCGCTTTACAAGCCGGGCGCAAACTAATATCATTTGTTATAGGAAGTGATGGCATATTAAAAAATACCTCGCTTTTATTTTCAGATAAGGAGTTTTTACATGGCATTCGTAATTTTAGCACTACTGGTGCTGTTAGTAGCCGCCGTCACTTACGGCGTGTTCTTCTTGATTTTTAAGTTGATTTGGGTCATTGCGGGTAAAAGCCGCAACAAATGGCCTTTACTGCTGGCCGGAGCCGCCACGGTGTTGTTGTTCCTAGCGGCCATAGCCAGTATTTGGATGGGTGTAAACACCTATGTTAAACCGCTGATGGGTTTAGCAAACAAAGTGCAAAACAACACGCAGATTGTATCCGGCAATCACCCGTATAAAGATGCCAAATACGGCTTTACCATGAACCTGTTTGGCGGAACGGAAGTTTCCGATTGGGCCGGAAAAGACAGCGGATTCTTGTTGGGGATTGATACCAACGCAGGGCCCATGGGCAAAGCGTTGAAAGCCGCAAACAGAGCCGACGAAGGGCCTTTTTCCGTCTTTGGGGTTGTTTCTTGGAAAGCCAAAGAAGACCCGCAGGAAGAAATTGACGAGCTGTTGGAAACCTTGCAAATCAACCAAAGCGCCCAGTTTAAGCTGACCCACGAGCCGGAATTGGTGGCGGAAAACACCGTCTATTTAGCGGGTATCGGCACCAGCAACACGGGCAGAAGCGCCCCGGTTTATATGACGGTTGCCAGCCAGCAGGGCCGCAACTTTTTGGTGGTCGGCATGGCGTTCGGCCCGGAAGCGTATGCACAACAATTACAGCAGGAAGTGCGCAGTTTCCGCCTGCCCGGTGTGCCCCCGGCTCCGGTGGAAATACCGTACATCTTGCCCCTGGAATTAGGCCAAAGCCTTTCTCCCGCACACTAAAAAAAGTTTTTACCCGGGCCTTTGCCAAACGCAAAGGCCCGTTTTTATTTATACTACTTCCACCGTTAAATCCAGCACCGTGACCGGCAGCGGCTCCGCCTGCTTGAACACCACCGCCGGGCGCAGGTTATGCACCCCGGCCAATACTTTGTGGCACACACACGTTTGCAATCCGGGCGCCTGATTGTACGCCGTTTGCGGGGTATAAACCAACTCATCCAACCTGCCGCCTTCCACCCCCACACATCCGCCGCGGCTATCCAGTACGCTTACGCTAATTCCGTTCAAACGGTGTTTTCTGTCGCGCGGGGTGCCGTCCGCCAAGGGCGGCTGAATGGGCAGGCTCCCCAGTACGGCCTCATACGCAAGCCCCACCAGTACCCGCCCCGCGGGAGCCGGCAAAGTAATGGCCCCGTTCCGCACCGTAAACGGCCCGGCCGGGTTTCCGTCCGCCAACGCATACACCGTTTGCCCTTCCAAATGCGTAAGCCCGGTAATTTGCGCGGCGGGCTCCGCAAAGTTAAACGCTATTGCACTATCCAAAAACAACTGTTGGGACGGCGCCTTACTGGCCAGGCGCTTATTCATGCGCTCTATGCACATCCCGTTGGCGCGGCGCACGCAAAGCCACAGTTCATCATAGCCCGGGGCCGGCACCGTACACACGCCGCACACCGTGCCCGGCGTAGTGTGGCGCGCCCAGGCGCATAAATCTTGTTGCGGCTGATAAGTAAGCGTTAAAAGGCCGCCGTCGCTCATCACACACCAGAGCAGTTCGTCGGGCTCCTGTTGCAAGGCCAGTTCGCGGATTTCCCGGTTGAAAAACAAATGCCGGGCCAAAAGGGTCAAATCGGCCCCCAAATAGGCGGCGCAGGTATAATCGTACACCAAATCCCGCAGTACGCCGCCGCGCGCCTGCACAAAAAGTACGCGCCCGCCCGCCGCCAATGCCGGCACCCGGCTTGCGCCCCGCTCGCCCTGTTGGCGGGCCCGCACGGTATAGGCGGTGAATGCGCCGTCCGCCTCCACCGTCCACTCCCCGCCGGACGTAAACACAAACAGTTTGCCGCCGCTTGCCACCACGGAGCGGATAGATTGCAAACTTTTGGCACTTAAATTCAGGCCGAACGAATCCGACGCCTGCAACGTGCGTTGGTGGCCGAAATCTTGGTATTGCCCGATTTTGGAAAACCACAACGCTTGCGGCTCCGTGGCGGTGCAAGCCAGGCCCAGGCGGTCTTGGTAAAAAAACACGCACGCCGGGAACCCCGCCGCCGGGCTGAAACTGCCGGGCGCCCAACGCAAACTCCAGTCGCCCGAGGCCACCGCTTGCACGATTTCCACTTCCATTTTGCGCGGCCCCAAATAATTTTTCAAGCGCACAATCCCTTCCTGCACAAACGCATCACTCCAAAGTTCGTACCCCATTTCGCCCGTCACATTTTCCCCGCGCAGGCGGATTAAATACATTTGGGACGTTTCTTCCAATGTGCCGTAATCGCTCAGGTTTTCCGCCCCGCTTTCGCGCGCGAAACGCTTTAATACTTGCCAGGTGGTGCCGCCGTCGCCGGATTTTTCCAATACGGCGTTTCCCGTCCAGTTTCCGGCTGTTTTTAACCGCCAATCCCCGCCGCTTTTAAGCGTTTGGGAAACGCCGTCATACCCCACGGAGCCCGCCACATATTGGCCTTCCATTTCGTGCGTCAGGCTGATAATTCCCCCTGCCTGGGCGGGGCGGAAATAGTCAAAATCACTTTCCAAAATTTGTTTTTTACTGCCCGAATCCGGCACCGTGCCGGCATTGGTACCGCCGGAAAGGGTATAAACGGCCACTTCGCGGGGAGATTCCACCGGGTCTTCGTGGTAGCGGAGTTTTAATTCCATTCCGTTGGCATCCCCCCCGGTGGCCGCGGGGGAAGTCACCGTCACTACGCCGTTTTTATATTCCGCCGCAAACCCCTGCGCGCCGAATGTTTGGTTGAATTTATTAACCATGGCCGCTATATTACAGCCGAAGTTTTCGTCCAAATAAAACCATTGGCCGTTAAAATCCGCCATGAGCGCATATTGCGGGTACACAAGCGGCTGAAACGTGACCCCGGCTTTTACCCCCGCTACGGTAATTTCTCCCCCCTCTTGTGTCAGGCGCATACAGCGGGAAGCCTCCGTATTGACGGTGCGGAACGGGCCGTACTGGGGCATAAATTCTTCCCAAGTAAACGTGCCGTCTTTCGCCCGTACAAAGCGTTGCGGCGCATACGCCGGATGTACCAAATACAACACTTGGTTATACTGCACATAATTGACGTGCGCTACCTCGTGCGCCGGATAAGGGGTGGCCCACTCGGTAGGTTGCGCGTTTTCCCCCAATACCGGCCCGGCGGACGTGTGCAAACGCACATATTTATCCCCCAGTTCCAGCACATAGGCTTCCTCGTCCCCGCAAATAAACGGAATGAGCCGAACGTCTTTACCAGCATATTTTGCCTGAGCCACCAGCCAAGTGCCGGGCCGGTTAGACGCGCCCCCCTGCGCGTGTAAAATAAAATTTTGGGCCGTTTTCAGCCAGCGCGAAAAACTGCCCGCTTCCGCACGCGCCGCCGTGTGGGGGCTTACTTCCCCGCCGGAAAACGACGGTTGTAAATGATGATACACCATTAACGCACCTCCAAAAACGCGCTTTCTTCCCGGCGGCCGGGCAAGGATAGCTCCTCGCACATATTACTGCGGCGGGCTTCGTCCAAACTGGCCGCATAGCGGTTGAACAACAGTTTGGCCAAGGCGTTATCCCCCGTCAAAGCCAAGGCCAAATCCGAGGCTAACGCCAACGCAAACGCTTTTACAAAGGCGGGGTCCAGTTGGGTTTCGTCCTTTACATGGCGGGTATATTCCGCCACCGCCTGCGGGGCCGGGGTTTCCACCGCGCGTTGGTTTAAGCGGCGGCGGAAGACTTCCCGAAACGGATATTTTTTGCCCGGATACGCGGGGTCCGTAATTTGGCGCACAAAAAGCGCCTCCACCGGGTATTGGTACAAATAGGGATAAGGCGCGGCGGACGGGTCTTCCAAGCGAATAAGCGGCTCTTGAACGGTGGCAAACGCCCAATTATGGGTGCGCAGGACTTCCGCTTTGACCGGCTCATAAAACAAATTTAAGCGGCGGGCGCGTTCGTCTTCCTGTGTTAAAGAGCTGATTGGCTCCTGCCCCAAATGCGCCAAGGCCAAATTACAAATATCAATTTTTGAAACCATAATTTTCCTCCGATTTTAATTTATATTAAATTTTAATTATTTTTATTTTTTTCACATTATTTGCAACACAAAACAAATTTATAAAAACGCAAATTTGATGTTAATTTTGCAAAATAAATTTATTTTCAGTATTTCTTAATTTTATACACGATTTTAATTTATATTATTATTTAAGTATTTTTATTTTTATATACAAATTTGTAATACATTTTTTATAAAAGACATTCCTGTCTATGTAAAAGCATTTTTATAGTTAATTTTGAAAATACTTATTATTTAAGTATTTATAAAATAGCATTAATATTTTCAGATACAATAAAACCCAAACAAAAACCAACTTCTATAAAATTTTTTTAATAAAAAGAGGACAGATTGTTCCCCCCCGACCACGCCATCTTACGCTCCTGTACGCCACCGCCCAAATTATTTTTTGCTTTTAGCAAGACTTGCCACCCCGTTTTTACCTGTTTTAGGCTACTGTTAAACTTAAAATGAGCTATTTTCCATTAAAATACCCCAGTTTTTAGCAAAAATGGCCCAATTTGGCGTTTTTATGTGGTTCATCTCATCTATATATACCCAAACGCTTTTACGCTCCGCCAACTTTATAAAAAACAACTGTTTTTTTCTGGCGGTTGCTTTTAGACCCGCGCCGCCCCCAAAAGCGGCGCGGGCCTTTTTTTACAGGTCCACCATATCCGTCAAAAAGGCGGATACTTGCCCGGCCGTAGCCGTGCCCGCTACGGTATAGTTCATACGCAAGTAGCGCAAGGTGCCGGCAGGCATAGCCAACTTCATCAGTACGGCGTTTTTTTTCAAATCCGCCACCGGAGCGCTTACTTCCGCCAAGGTTTTTACCCCGCCGGAAAAATCGGCCCGGTCGCACGTTTGCAACGTGGCGGTTAATTGGGTGGCCCCAGCAAAGGTTTCGGCTACGCGCACCACGGCATATAACCCGGTGCGGGCATCCCCGGCCGCGCCCTGGTCCACTGTATGGGTGGAAGCGGCACTGGCCGTAAGGGGCTGTTTTTCTGAAAATACTGCATGGTTATCTAACAACATAAAACCTCCTATTTCACCAAACTTTCGTTATCCGTAATGGCATCGCATACATGCACGGGGATTTCGTTAAACGTCATAAGCGGGCGGGACGTAATTTGGTCCGGCGTGTACTGTACGTTCGTGCGGTTGCTGGTTAGTTTTCTCAACGCGGCTTTTACGGTGCGGTTCATATACCAAACCGGCTTGCCCAGCGCCAAACTTTGTATGCGTTCTTCCAGTTCGCACATTTTGTCAATCAGGTCGGCGGCGGGATTTGTCACATCAATATTGCACAAGCGGCCCGCATAGCGCCAATCTTGCACGGCCAGGCCCAGTTTCCATTCAAAATACTCTTTGTAGGCGGGGTATTCGTTGCCGTCGGCGTCAATATGGTTGACTAACCCGTGGTCCACGCGCTGTATGCCCGCGCGGCTGCCTTTGGGGAAGAAGGTAAAAATTTTATCCGTATCCCATACCACTAAATAGATGGACGAATTTTTCCCTTCCGTTTCGCTACCGCCGTCAATCACGTTGCGGGCACTTTCCGCGCCGGAAAGCTCGCTGTACCGTGCGGCAAGCCCGGTGAAGCGTTCCGGGTGTTCCCCGGCGTTGCCGTAAATCAAGTTGGCCGCCATGGAGTTGGACATCCCGGCAATAATCGCCTTGGATTGCCCCTCGCGCACGGCCTGCACATTACCGCCCTTTTCGGCCACCAGTTTATCCACCACGCTGTACGCGGACAGCGTGCCGTAAGTTTCCACCACCACTTTGGTAGTGGCTTTGGCAGGCTCAATGCCCTGATAGGCGCGGCGCCAAGTTCCTTCCGGGATTCCGGTGCGTACGGCGTATTCGTGGCCGGAATCCAAACTGGATTCACGCACCAGGGCATCCCCGATAATCTCGTTGGATTTGCTTAATACTTCCGCAATAGCCAGTTCCTGGCCGGACGGGTCAAACTGTTTGGCATAATCTACCAAACCGTAATTTTTGTCTGCAATAATTGCCATATACTCTCCTTGTGTTAATTAGCACCGTACAATGCTTGGGCGAAGGTTTTATCCGTCTGGGCCGCCGCGGGGCCGCCCGTGCTGGCATCTTCGCCGGTGGCACGTCCGATAGCATAAAATGTTTTTACAATCACCGGGTGATTGCCCAGCCCGGTTTCTTTTAGCAGGGTTTGCAATTCTTCCCCGCCGTAAGTGCGCGCCGCACGCACCGCCACCGCCAAATGCTCCTCATACTGCGGGCCGAGGACGGCTTTGGTTTTATCGGCCCAACGTTGCAACATTTCCTGCCGGGTTTGTTCCTGCGTTTCTTCCTGCCGGGCCATTTGTTGGGTGTTCCAATCCACCAATTTTTGGGCCATTTCGGGCGGCAGTTTCATTTCTTGAGCGGCCCCCAAAAAGGTTTCCCGGGCGGCGCTTTGCGTGCCCTCGGGCCATTTTAATTGGGTGTAATCCAAGGGGGCCGGGCTTTGCGTTTGCGCCGGAGCGGTGGGCGTTAAATCCCTTTGTTCGGGCGGTGTATCCGTAAGCGTTTCAGACATCTTCTTCCTCCTTTGGGGCGGGAATATTTTGCTCGCTTTCGCGGCGCAGCCCCATATAAGCGGCGGGGTCGGCCCGCCATAATTCTTCCTGCAACCACACAGCAATACTCTGTTGGCCGCAAAAATACGCCGTGGCATACGGGTCCCGCGGCACAAAGCCGTTTTCCCCCGCCCGGGCCATGCGCAAAACACGCCACACTGTTCTGCGCCCGGCGGCAGTTTTTAATACTGCCCGCAAATCCCGGTCGTTCTGTTCTTGGGTATTTATCATAAAATCCGCCCGGCTGAACGCCTGCGCCGTCCGCCGGTGGTTGTCCGCGCGGCCCGCTCGGTAATTTAAGGCGCGGCCGGGGGCTGTTTGGTTTTTTTGACAGGTAGCAAATGCCCGGGCGGCGCAGGCGCCGCAAGCACTTGTCCGCGGGGGGCCGTTCGGTAATTTAAGACGCGCCCCCACACACGGTTTTTCTTTTCTTTTTGGAAGGTTTATTCACCTGCGGCAGTGTCTACTTCGGCAGATACTTCCGCGCGGCTTTTTAATACGCCGGGAGGAACCCCCAGCATGGTAAGCCCTTGCTCCAGGGCGTTTTCAAAATCCACCCGGTTTAACACGTCCGGGCGGACTGCCGCCAAGCGGGAGGCAAAATCAATCCCTTGCGTTAAGGCGGCAAGCCCGGTGGCTTTTTGGGCCTGTGCAATCAGGCTGATATAACTGACCCCGACCGATAGCCCCTGCAACGCCTGCGGAGCCGGGGGCAATACGCCGCGCCGGGTTAAAATGGCGTAGGAGCGCTCCACCAACGGGTCTAACAGCTCGTTTTTAAGCCGTTCCAACACGGGGCCCAACACCAACATTTTTTCCTGGTGTCTTTCCGCCACCTCGGCCGCCGTCATATTGGCAAAATTTTGCGTACTGAGCATTAAAAAAACGTCTGCAAAAAATTGGGCTTTTATGGTAGCTTTCACTTTTTCTATACTGCTTTCCAGGGCGGATAAATCCACATTTACCTGGTACGCGGGCTTTACGGCGCCGTCCGCCGCGCCGCTATACCGGGTCAGCCCGCCCGGTAGTAAATTTACTTCCCCCTGCACGCCGCTGGAAACCATCATGGGCGGGTTGGTAATTTTATCCAAGGCCACCAGTTTATTTTTTTGCATTTTTTGGAGCATTTTTACATCCCCCAAACATTTCCACCCGGGGCCTTTGCCGTACACATCATTAGCGGTTTTTACTTCCCAACGCGCCGCTATGACGGGGAATTCCCAATATCCGCCTTTTTTTAATACCTCACCCTGCGGGGTAAAATAAACGGATAAATACGGCATTTTGGTAGCATTTTTATAGCGCACGTCACACGCCGGATTGGGCAAAATCAAATGCCGCACGCGGTGCCAAGAGGTGTCTTTGCCGTCTTGCACGGCGCGGAGCAACTGCGGGGGTAAATTTTCCAGGCCGAATTTAGCCGCCATTTGGTTGGGCGTTAAAAAGAACTCCCGCCCAAAGCGGTCTATGCGGCCGTTTTCGTCACAGCCCAGCACATATTCCCCGGCGGTAAACAAGCGGGCGCGCAACAGCTCTTTGCCGTCTTCTTCCAGTAGCATAGCCGCCGTGCCGAAAACGGCAATTTCCTGATAAAACCCGTGCAAGGCCGCATAGATATTAGAGCCCGCAAACGCTTCTTCCAGGCGTTCTTTAACGCTATGGGTCCATTCGCGCGCGCCGGGCACTTCCCGCGCGGCGGCCGGGGTAATTTCCAGCGCGAACCAACTGCGTGACGGGCTCGTCAAGCCGGAAATCATCCCGGCGGAAAGCACCTCCACCGCCAGGAGCGGGTCGGAATCAATCAAGGTGCGGTGGTCTATTTTTTGGCCGCGGTTGGAAAAATTTTCCTCAAAAAAACCGCGGGTAGGGGCCAAGTAAGCGCCCAGCTCTTTCCAAGCGCTCCGCCAAGAGGCGGCTTGGCGGGCCAAGTCGTCATAGATACGGCAGTAATTTTGTTTGTGTTTGTTCATAACTCACCTGAATAATTAAAAAGAAAAGCTCCACAACGGGCGGGAAATTTACTACTATAAATAGAACGGAGGAAATAAATATGGCAGGACTTGTAATTGTGATTGTTTTTGTAGTGATGATTGGATTTCCGGGGTTTTATATTATTACACGCAAGATGTTCCCCCGGAGCAGTAAAGCCAAATCCGCATGGCTTTGTGGCTTTTTGACGGCCGCACTGGCGGGGCTTTTGGTGTACTTATTAACCACCGCGCCGACGGTATAAACTGCATTTATCCGGCTTGAGCCCGGCCTAACCCAAAATGAGCCACTTACAGCTATGAGGTATAGATTGCATTTATCCGGCCGGAGGCCCGGCCGGAAGCAATTTTTATAAAGTGAAGTTCAAAAGAAAATTTTGTAAGAATTGTACGGCAGATTACTACTATAAACAGATTATATAAAATATAATCATTTTTGTCAAGTATTTTTTTATAACCCCGGCGTATTCCCGGGGTTATTTTTTATCTTCTATACGGTTTTGCCTGGTTTACCGTCACGGATAAATCAAAGCCGAACATATCCGTATATTTGGGGTTTTTGGAGTGCAATACCAACCGGGCGTTGGAATTTTTGCGTACGGCGTCTTCCATGCCGTCATTCGGGCGCACATAATTAAACAGCGGGGTCACGTCGGCTTTTAAGTCAGGCAAGTCCAACTGGATAATATACGCATTTTTATTATCCCCCATCAGCTTAGGCAGAGAGCGGTAATAGGATTTATCCACATGGGCACCGCCGGCATACACCACAAAAACGGCGTCGGGATATTCTTTACGCAACTGGCGCATACGCCGCACAAAGTACATATTGCGGCGGGCGGCGCCGTCCGTCGTGGCGGAAAATTCCTTGCTTAATACGGATAAGTCTTCCAATGAATCAATAAAATCAAAATTTTCCAACCCGGCCACGCCCATTTTTAAGTCGGAAGCCTCCTTAAACACCTCTATACCGTATAAATACGATAATCCGGCCACAGGAAATTCACACCCCGGCGGCATCAAAAAAGTATCCGGCAGAAATTCCGTTAATAAAAGAATGGGTTTAGCAGGGTTTTGTTTGCGCACGGCCCGGAGTATGGAACGCACTTCCCGCTGAACAAAAGGCTGTTCGTGTACTTCGCCGATATAAACCGTCTTGGTTCCGGCGGGGATATAGCGGGTATAGTCTATTTCTGTAAAAATCAAGTCATCTTCTACTTGCGCCAGCATTTTATCCGCATTGGCCTTAAAATAATCTAAGCGCCCGCGCCAAACAATTTTTTCCAACGTATTGATGTTATTTTGCCGGGCGACAAAGTATTTTTCCATCGGCGTAATTTTCTTTTTCAGCGGTACGGTGGCATCTTCAAAATACATGTGGGTTTGCACCAATTTTTTATCCGCCCCGGTAAACAGCCCGTCTGCGCTAAACTTATACGCGGGCCGACGGTTGCGCAGTGGCACGGCTTCGTCCACCACCAAAGGGCGGCCTTGCAGTTGCTTAAAGCGTTGCAGTTGGGCGGCACGCGCTTTGTGGGCCGCCGTTTTGGCCGCGCGGGCGTGCTTAAAATTCCGCAGATTGACTATTTTGGCCCGTTGGGCTTTAACTGTTTGGCGGGCCGCCTGCACGGCGCGTTTAGGCAAGGCCTGGGCGCAAACCTCGGCCGGGAAGTATAAAACCAACAGTAAAACAGCCAGTATATATTTCATTTTTTTATCCTATTCGTGTAAGTGAACCAACACATCCGCCCCCAACAAACGGCGGTAGCGCTTGTTTTTTAAGACGGCCACGGTTTTAGCGGTGGGGTCTTGTAAAAAAGCGGGAGTAAACAAATCTTCAAAGGCCGGGGTCATGGTGTCTTTCCACCACAAATTAAACTGCACCACCTGGGAAGGTATGTCTTTTAACATCAGGGGCACATTATCCGCATATTTATACGAAGAATGGCTCCAGCCGACGTAAACAAAAAAGACGGCCTGCGGGTCTTTTTGCACATACTGGCGGATTTTTTCCGCCCAGGCCCGGTTGCGGATTTCGTGCCCGACTAAAGAAACAGAGCCCTGCATAAAGGTTTTATCCTTTATGCCAAATTCTTTTGCCAAAAATTCCAACCCGCGCATGGGCTCCAATCCGCGCACCCGCACCCCTTGTTTGGCCAGTTTTTTTAATAACGGCAACTGCTCCGGCACCACGGTTTTACCCCGCAAATACAAATTGCGGTAAAAGCCCATGGGGGCTTCGTTGGGGTACTCTGCTTCCATAAATTCCGTCAGCAAATAGACTCTTTTACGGGGGTGTTTTTGGCGGTATTGTTCTATGGCGCGGTATACTTCCTCGCGGATAGACGGCCTATAATGCACTTCCCCCAAAAAAATTAACCGGGCGTTGGAATCCAACAATTTAGAATAATCAATGTTTTTCACCGTGGGAGTAATGGCCAGTTGGGCCTTAATTTGGGCGCGGTTTTTATTATAGGCTTCAATTTGGCCGCGGAGCATGGATTTAGAAAGCGCTATACGGCTGGAATTGCGTTGCGCCAAAGAACGGTAAATCGCTTTATCCAGCCCGAAACCGTCTAACGATTTATTTATGGCCTCGTTTAACAATTTTTTATCTGCGTATACCTGTTTTTGCCGGGCGACCACCTGGCGGGCCATTTCCAGCGGCGTGCGGGGGCCTTTTTGAGCTTGTTGCGCCGCGGTTTTACTGACGGATTTTGTCCACATTTTGGCCGCACCGGGCAAAGGCTGGGCGCCTGCCGCCGTGCCTACTGCCAAACTGCATAAAACAAACAAAATCCGTTTTAGCTTCATATTAAATAATTTACCCTTTTTACACTTGGCTGACAAGGGAAAAAAGGCCCACGCGCCGCGGCGTTTGGGCCCAGAAAATGCCTGGGCCTATAACACCCCGTACTCATACCGGGCGAACTCCGCCGCAAACGCGCCGCGGCGCACCGGGAAGGCAAACGTCAGCGCCAGGGCATCCCCCAAATCCGGCGAGCGGCCGGTGCGCTCCTTAATTTTTTCTTTAGGCTCCAATCTTAACCGCCCGGCCACGTCAAAATCATACACCGGGGCGCACAAATCGGCCCGCAATTCTCCCCCGGGAGGCAAGGCCCCTCCGGCTTTGAGCCAGGCGGCCATTTCACCCCACATTTCGGCCCGCTTATTGGCATATTGCCCGGCCTTTACCGGGGCGGAGCCGAACGGCACTTCCGTCACGCAAAAACCCAGTTGGCGCACGCGGTCAATCACCCCGCCGCCACAGCCCGCGTCTATAAATACCGCGTCCGGGCGGAAGTGTTGCATTTCCACCGCCACGCGGGCGGCCAGCGCCATATTATCCAGTTTTTTGAATACGCGCGGGGCATACGCCTGCAACCCTTGGCGGCAGAAAATAACGCTGCGGTCATCCCCAAAGCGGGCGGGGTCCACCCCCATTACGCGTGGGGCTCCGGCCACTTCCGCCGCGCCGTAATGCCGCTGAAAAGCCGCGCTGACTACGTCTACCGGGATTAACACATTATCACAAGAAGCGGCAAAATCGCACAAATACTCCTGCCTGAACACGTTGGCCGGAGTGGCTTGGCGGATACGCTCCAACTCGTCGGGCGCAATTACGCCCGTGGTATCGGCCGGATACACGCCGCACCACCACAAATCCGGCTGTTGGCGCGCGGCTTTTTGGGCGTAAGTGAACAAATCATAAAACGCATTTTGCCCTTTGGGGGTGCCGGTAAACAAAGTCCACCCGCCGCGGGAAAGGAGCATGGGGCGGATAATTTCGTCAAATACGCCGGGTTTAATTTGGGCGTATTCGTCCAGCGCCACGCCGTCGGCATACGTTCCGCGCAAGGCGTCGGGGTTATCGGCCCCGGCCACCCAAATTTTGGCTCCCGTCGGCAGTGTAATGCAAAGTTCGGCCTCGTTTATTTTCACCCCCGGAATAGGGGCCGAATAACGCTTGAAGTAATCCCAGGCAATCATTTTAGCCTGTTTGAGTAGCGGCGCCACATAAAAATAGCGCGGGGCCGGGCGGGTGTTGATAAGCGCGCTTTTTAACAAATGGTTGACCGCGCAAACGGTTTTGCCCATTTGGCGGTGCGTGACCAGCACGCAAAAGCGGTGCGTTTCCAACTGCGGGTGGATGAGCGTTTGCGGGTAGCGTGGCTGATAGGGAATGACGGCCGTTTGAACGGCATTTTTTATTTTTCCGGGCACGGTTCCCCCCACCGCACCACCAGCGGCTTTTGCACACAATGGGCGTCGTCCTTGCCGTCTTTCCACCCCAATAAATTTTTGGCGGTCAGCACCGCAAAAGAGGACGAATAATTCCCCCGCAAACTGTTTTGGATGAGAATGTTGCTTTGCAAATCGCGCGCTTTGGCGGCGGCCTCGGCAAAGGCCGGGTGTGCATTTTCCCACTTAACCAAGGTGGCTTTGGTGGTGCCCAACACTTTGGCAAAAGCCTCAAAGGTGGGCAGTTCGCACGCCGTTTCTACCAGAGAAACAGAGCCGTCTTTTTTAAGCACTTCCGTCACCTTAAAAGGCGGCACATCAAAAAAGGCAAGCAGTTGCGCGGCAAAATCTTCCGCATACGGCAAGGCTTTTTCGCGCGTTTTTTTAAGTGTTTTAGTTGAATGTTGAACCATGGAAACCCCCATCGGGAGCCCGAAAAGCCCCCGGTGCGCCCGACGGGCGCGTGTGGAATTTCCAAAAAGAAAAGAAAAAAAATTACAAACACTTGCGCATTTGTAATTTATAAATATATTATATCAAATAAATTTTGTTTTGTCAAATTTATTTTTTGCAGATACGCGGGCGGTGTGGCAGGTTTTGTAAACAGGCACGCGCGCGGCGTGGCAGGTTTTGTAAACAGGCACGCGGGCGGCGCGGCAGGTTTTATAAGCAGGCACGCGGGCGGCGCGGCAGGTTTTGTAAAATTCTTCCACCTCGCGCCGCAAATACAGCCGCGGGAGCCGCTCACACAGGGCGGGCGGCGTTTCCGCCCAAGTGCCACCCCAAAAGCGGGCCCGGCGGTTTTCGCCCACATCTCCCCGCAAAAAGCGCGCGTTTTCCCGCGCGAAAAAACGGTTATACACCCGGATAAGCGCCCGCAACAACGGTTTTTTCTCCGGCGCGAACAGCCGCCCGCGGTGCGCCCAAACCGGGCTTTCCAACCGGGCCGCGTGGGCAAAAATTAAATTTTCCAGCGTTAATTTATCCATATTTTTTGGTGTGTACTGACGGAAATAAACTATAATATACAAATGAAAAAAACTTTCTCTATCAACATTTACGGCCTGATTTTTGCCATTATGATTGTGGTGGCCGCACTGACTTATTTTCTGCCCGCCGGGCAATATAACACCGTTCAAAAAGACGGCCGCACCTATACGGTTGCCGGTTCCTACCACCGGGTAGACTCCGCCCCGCAAGGCATTGGGGCCGTGCTGACCGCCCCCGCCAAAGCCTTTGGCGATTGCGCCGACATTATTGTATTTATCTTTATTACCGGGGCCATTTTTACCATTATTGAACGCACAGGAACCGTCAATGCCGTTATTTTGGGCACCAGTTATTTATTTTCCAAACAGGAGCTGCTCAAAAAGTTTTTTATCCCCGCCAGTATGATTTTATTTTCACTGGGCGGCGCCGTGTTTGGCATGGAGGAAGAAACGCTTATTTTTATCCCCCTCTTTATCCCGTTGGCGCTGTCTTTAGGGTATGATACGGTGGTTGGGGTCAGTATTCCGTTCCTGGGTGCGTGGGTGGGGTTTGACTCCGCCTTTATGAACCCGTTTACGGTGGGGATTTCTCAAGGGATTGCCCAACTGCCGCTTTATTCCGGCATGGGGTACCGTTTACTGGTGTGGGGCATTTGCACGGCCACGGTGATTGGCTTTGTCACTTGGTATGGCGAGCGGGTGCGCAAAAACCCTAAAAAAAGTATCACTTATGAAATAGACCTTGAAAAACGCAAAAATTTACAATTAAATGTATTGGAAAAACCCAAATTTACCGCCCGCCATATTTGGATTATACTTATTTTTGCCGCCGGTATGGGTGCCTTAGTAGCCGGAGTGGCGTTTTATCACTGGTATATTGTGGAAATTTCCGGCCTATTTTTGGGTGTGGGGCTCGTCTGCGCGGTGGTGGGCAAATTGTCCCTCAACCAAACGACGGACGCTATTATAGACGGCGCGCGCAGTATGGTTAGCGTGTCTATTATGTTAGCGTTGGCGCGCGCCATTGTGGTTATTGCCACCGACGGCCGCATTTTGGATACCGTACTGTACGGCATTACCCAAGTGATTGGGCAAATGCACCCGCTGATGGCCGCCGAGGGAATGTTTGTGGCGCACTCGTTTATTAACTTTTTTGTGGCGTCCGGCTCCGGCCAGGCGGTGCTGACTATGCCGGTGATGATTCCGCTGGCGGACATTATTGGTATCGCCCCGCAAACGGCCATTTTGGCCTATCAGTTTGGCGAAGGGTGGACGAACGCCATTATCCCCACCGCCCCGGTGACCATGGCCGCGCTTGGCATGGCAGGCATACCGTGGCTGAAATGGGCCAAGTGGAACGTGCCGCTGCAAATTATACTGGCGGTGCTGTCTATCATTTTGCTGATACCGCCGTTTATTTTCGGTTGGCATTAAGCCGCCCGCTAAAAACAACATAAAAAGCACTTCCGGGCCTGCAAAAAGGCCAGTAAAGTTATGTAGCCGAGGAAGCCCGGGGTGCCCTTTTAAGTTGGGTCCGTCTTTACAAACTAACATAACTTTACTAACCAAACGCACTTATTATTTGTTATAATAGTTGTAGCTCCTGGCAGAGCCTACAACCGCGCCTTGCCGCGTAAACATACTTTTGGGTAAAGTACCGGCCCGGGAGACGGGCCACCCGGTAAGGCAGGTTAGCAAATAAGTGCCACAACTCAACTTCTTTATTTTATTAAACCAGCGGCCACCGGTTTAATAATGCTAGTGTAGTAAATTTTGTTAGTATTTGTCAAGGGTTTTATACAAGGGCATTTTGCCATGTGTTTTTAGGAGGTTCCCATGAATAAATTTGAAAAACAATTAGAAAAATGGAACGGCGGCGTACTGCGCGGCGCGCAAGCAAAGTTAGCTAAAATATTAAAAGTTTCCACCGCCACCGTTGCCCTCTGGACCACCGGCAAACGCCACCCGTCCAAGGGGTATGCCCAGCAAATGGCGGCGCTGTTCGGCCTGGATTTATACGGCGTCACCCGCCTGTTTGAAGATTCTTCCCGCGTGGCTTATCCGCTAGCGGCGGAAAGCACGCCCCACCACTGTTTGCGCGAAAGTGAAACGCCCTACACCGCCCGCCCTGTACTCAGCGCGCAAAGCAACAGCGCGGCCCTGCCGCTACTAGCACAACTGCCGCCGGACTGCGCCCCCATTTTTGAGGACAGTGATGTACTGGAATGGTGGACGTTGCCGCGTTTGCGCACGCGGGGAGCGCAATTTATGCTCCAACTTTCCCCCCGCCTGATAGCCGCCGTAAAACCAACCACCGAATGGGCCCCCGGGCAGGAGCAGTTAATCCGCACTCCGCTTGGGTTATTGGCGGCGAGGGTGTTCCGGCAAGACGGACAAATTTGGTTGGATATAGAGGGGCAAAAACGCCCCGCGGACCCATTAGAGCAGGCAAAAGGGGTTATTGTGTTTAAGGTACTGCTCGGGGAATAAAATAAATAGGATTTACCCCTTGATTTTAGCCATTCTTCCATTATACTCTTAGTATAACCTAATGGCAGTGCGTAGTATTTGACAGAAAAAGCAGGCGGTTTTCAGCTATGCCGTATGATGTATGGCGAGAGCCGCGGCAACTATTTGAAGTTTGTTCCGCGTGAAACCGGTTTTACGGTGCGCGCGGAGGGGATTTCAACATAGAAAAAGAAAGTTCTTTTAAGTTTCGGCGGCGTGGTGGTCTTGCGTTGGTGCCGGTTATCCGTTGCACAAGCCCCGGGCCGGCCTTTTGAGGAAGGCTGGAGAACCCCGGAGAGATGGGACGGGGCATCAAACAGGGGGCTGCGACCGTTGGCTTAAATCCTTTCAACTGGCGAATATGGGCACAATTTGGCCTTTAGGAAAGAGAAAACCATGGAATGCCTGGCTAGATAACCCCTCGCGTTTTTCATCGCGCGAGGGGCCTTTTTTTGCCGTTTTAAGGCGGTTGAAGCTGTTTTATGCCTTTTTAAGCTGTTTTAAGCCTAGTTCCGTTTTAAGGGGAATAGACTTTAGGAGTGGATTAGTTGTTAGCGGGGCGTGGGCAGTGCCCACGGGTGCCGTTATCACAACACACTAAAATCGGAGTATCAATCCCGCAAAAGTCCGCACATAATTCTTCCCCGGCTTGGTTGTTTCCTACGCAAGTGACGTTATCACTCTGATAATAGCGTTCCAACTGATATACATATTTCAATGTATTGGACATTGCATCATAGTCACGCACAGCACCTACTCCATCACTATACAGGCGTATCCGGACCCCATTTCCACCTCTACCGGTCCGCGGGTCCCCTTTGGTGTAATATTCCCTCCCCGTGGCTCCCTTGGGAGCAACATCTAACTCCTCAAAATCTCTCGCATAGCGGTTGGTTTGCATAAGTTGGAGGCGTTGGGCTTTAACAACGCTGTCCATGAGTGTAATGGCTTCCGTCATGCGGGAGCGCTCCACCGCCTTACCATACTCAGGCAGTGCCACAGCAGCTAAAATGCCGATAATCAGTACCACGACTAATAATTCAATCAGCGTGAAGCCGCCTAAACGGCTTATATTTGCGTTTTTCATGTAAAACCTCTTTTTTTGTTTTGCTTATAACAAAATTTATCAAAAAAAGAAACCCAAACAACCCCTATTAAATAACGGCAGGCAAAGCCCCCATATTTTAAGGATAATTTTTCCTAAAAAACTTTTCCGCGCCCTTTTATTTTTAAGCAGTTTTTACTTATTTTTATATTTTTTGTCGTTGCCGTTGTCGTTCGTGCTAGTACAAGAGTAAGTGTTCGCAGGCTGTTTTTTCAGATTTGCGCCGTATGGGCGGGCCTTAGTTTGGGCGACGTGTGGCTGTATGCCACTCTAGCCCAAAGGGACCGCTCAGACGGCCAAATGTGGAAAAATGTGGCCCCTCAAACGCAAACAAGGGGAAAAATGTTATTTTTCCCCTTGTGCGTTAATCTCTAAATCCTACCACCAGTTGTTATCAATGCAAGGCTTCTAACATGGCCGGGATAACTTCGTATAGATCCCCCTCTACCGCATAATTCGCCACTTTCATAATCGGCGCTTGCGGGTCCTTGTTAATTGCCACAATCACATCCGCACCGCTCATACCCGCCATGTGCTGGATTTGGCCGGAAATCCCGCAAGCAATATATACTTTGGGTTTTACCGTGCGGCCCGTCAAACCAATCTGGTAGCGGTAATCAATCCAGCCGCTATCCACCGGCGCGCGGCTAGCCGCCACCGCACCGCCCAACCGCTGGGCCAATTTTTTAAGCAAGGTAAATCCTTCCGCCTTTCCAAGCCCGCGCCCGCCAGCCACAATCACTTCCGCTTCCGATAAATCCAAGCCGTCGCCGTCGTTTTTAATGAACTCCACAAACTTGGCTAAAGACGTGTATTTATCCGCCTGAAAAGGGAAGTTTACCACTTCGCCCCGGCGGCCGGATACGCGCGCGGCTTTTTCATACGCCATGGGGCGCAAGGAACACATTTCCGGGCGGGTATTTTTGCAAGTAATCGTGGCCATTAAGTTGCCGCCGAAAGTGGGGCGGGTGGCGTGGAGTTGGCCGTCTTCCGCATTGATTTTTACGTCTGTGGCATCCGCGGTTAGCCCAGTGCCTACAAAAACGGCCGTTTTGGCCGAAAGGGAGCGCCCCATATTGGTAGCGGGCAACAAAAATTTGTTGGGTTTGTATTCCCGCACCATGGCGGCCAAAGTTTTGGCGTACACGTCATCCACATAATTTTGCAGGTGGGCGTCGTCGCACACATACACGGTATCGGCGCCGTATTCAAACAGCTCCGGGATAAATTTTTCTACCTGATACCCCAGCATAACCGCGCATAATTTTTCGCCCAGCGCGTCGGCCAGTTGGCGGCCGGCATGGAGCAGTTCCAACGCGGTGGCACTTAATTTACCGTGGTTTACTTCCGCTAAAATCCAAACATTTTTCCAATCGTTCATTTGTAAAATCCCCGCTTAAATATAGTTGTTTTCTTTCAGCAAGGCCACCAGATTGGCGGCTTTTTCCTTGCCGTTGGCACCGGGCACCGCTACGGCGCATACATCCCGCTTGGGCACGAAAGATTTTACCACCCGCGTGGGGCAGTTTTTCATACCCAGTTTTGTTTTGTCGGCCTGCACGTCGTCCGCCGTCCATTTGGTAATTTCCGCCCGTTTAGCCAAAATGCGGCCTTTGGGGCTTTTTACGCGGGGTTTGTTGATTTCTTTTACCACGCTTAACACGCACGGAAAGGGAATTTCCAATACGTCCGTACCGTCTTCCGTCAGGCGTTCCACCGTCACGGAGTGGGCGTTGATGTGCAATACTTTTTTTACAAACGCCGCATTGGGCCAGTTAAGCCATGCGGAAATTTGCGGGCCGATATGGCCGGTATCGCTATCGTTGGTTTGCTTGCCGCAGATAACTAAATCCACAGGCGTAATGGCATTGATTTTTTCAATCCCTTTAGCAAGCGCATAACTGGTGGACCAGGTATCGGAACCGGCAAACGCCATATCCCCCAGTTGGTAGGCTTTATCGGCCCCGCGGGCGATAGAATCACGCAATACGGCTTCCGCTTGCGGCGGCCCCATGGTAATTACGGATACTTGCCCCCCCACCTGCTCTTTTAACGTGACGGCTTCTTCCAGCGCGTATTCGTCAAAGGGGTTCATATCACTGGCGGCGCCGGAGCGGATTAAACAACCCGTTTGCGGGTCCACTTTTACATTGTCGGATTTAGGGGTCTGCTTTACACAGGCTACAATATGCATACAAAAAATCTCCTTATTCGCCTTGGGAGGCGTATTCTTTAATCAGCGCGGTGGCAATTTCGTTCTTTTGGATATGCACCGTACCTTCGTAAATTTGGGTAATTTTAGCATCACGCATATATTTTTCCAGCGGGAATTCGCGCGTATAGGCAATCCCGCCGCACAGCGTGACACATTCGTCCGCCACTTCCATAGCCGTATTGGCGCAGAAAAGTTTGGCCTCGGCGCTGTATTTGGTCCAGCGGGCACCTTTGAGCTTTTTAAGCTCGTCATGCACCGGAGTACCGTTTTCCAACGCGGCGGCTACCGCGGGCAGAAACTCGCTATCCATTTTGTGCGTAATGGAATATACCAGTGCGCGGCCGGCTTCCGTCTTGGCGGCCAATTCGGCCACTTTGTGCGCCAACGCCTGGAAAGTAATAATCGGCTGGCCGAATTGCTTGCGGGTGCGCAAATACGGGATGGTTTCGTCCAACGCGCCCTGCGCAATACCCACGGCCTGCGCGGCCACGCCCGGGCGGGAATAGTCCAGCGTTTCCTGCAAATACAAAAGGCCGCGGCCCTCGCTGCCCAGCAAATTGGCTTTGGGCACGCGCACATTTTCAAAAATCAGCTCGTACGTCGGGTTGGTGCGAATCCCCATTTTTTGCTCTTTTTTACCAAACGTAAAGCCGGGGGTGCCCTTTTCAATGACTAAAAGGGAAATACCGCGCGCCCCGCGGGACGGATTGGTATTGACGGCTACGGTGTAAAAATCGGCCTCTTTGCCGGTAGAAATAAAATGTTTGGTGCCGTTTACCACATAATAATCGCCGTCTTTCGTGGCGGTGGTTTTAAGGGCGGTCGCGTCGGACCCGGCTTCCGGCTCCGTTAAGGCAAAGGCCCACAGCTTTTTGCCGGTAGCCAAATCATAGCACCAGCGTTCGCGCTGTTCGGCCGTAGCGGCCAAGAACATGGGGATAGCGCCCAGCGCCGTAGTACCCGGCGTAAGCGCCAACCCCGCACACACGCGGGAAAGCTCTTCAAACGCCATAGCCAGGCAGGTAATCCCCCCGCCTAAGCCGCCGTATTTTTCCGGCAGCCACAGGCCGAACATACCCGATTTGCGGTATTCTTCCAGCATTTCATGGCTAAATTCTTCTTTGGCGTCCATTTCCGCACGGAGCGGTTTTAATTTTTTTTGGGCCAGTTCGCGGGTGGCGTTAAGCACCTCTTGTTCCAGCTCGTTCATTGCGTAATCCATGGTTATCTCCCGGTTTGAAATGTTTGAAATATTTTTTGCCGGAGCGGAAAAAGCGCCGGCGGCCCGCCATTTTTTTGGAAGGCGGCACCAAACTGCGGTACAAATGTTCCTGCTTTTTAATCATGGCAGGAATGGCAAATTCCGAAAAGTCCCGCTTATCAATAGCGGCTTCAAAACGCTCCCGCAACGCTTTATGGCGCAAAAGCACTTTTATTTTTTCCGCCAGGCCGCTAATATCGCTGGGGCGCACCAAAAAGCCCGTTTTATTGTTGGTAATCACTTCGCCAATACCGTCTACATCATAGCATACGGCGGGCACGCGCATAGACATAGCTTCCAGTAAAGACATCGGCAACCCCTCGCGCAAAGAAACGCTTACATATACATCACTAATGGCTAAAAGTTCCAGCACATCACTGCGCCAACCGGGCATAATCACTTGTTTTTCTATGCCCAAACTGCGCACCAGTTTTTCGGTCGTTTCTTTTAATTCGCCGTCACCCGTATAGATAAAATATACGTTTTTCATTTGCATTAGCACTTTATGGGCCGCCAACACAAAATGGAGCGGGTTTTTAAGCGGTTTGAAATTGGCAATCGCCAGTACCACCTTAGCTTTGGGCGGAATATGCAGGGAGGCGCGCTTGGCGGCCGGGTCAAAATGAATCGGCAGTACGGGACGGAAATTTACCCCGGCGCGGATAAGCTCACTGCGTACACCTTTGCCAATCCCTAATTTTTTGGCCTCTGCCGCATTACGGCGGGACACAAACACCAGTACATCCGTCAGGCGGGCGCAGAATTTTTCCACGCTGACAAACGCCTTAAAACGCTTTTCGCCCTGTTCCTTGGCAAAACCCAACCCGTGGAAAGTATGCACCACTTTGGCTTTGCGCCAAAAAATCCGCGCGGCAATACGCCCCAAAATGCCCGCTTTGGGGGCGTTGGTGTGGATAATATCCGGCTTTACGCGGCGCATTAACAGCCCCATTTGCACGGTAGCCAGTGCGTCATGCAACAGCCATTTCAGGCACACATCATGGCGCAGGGCGGAAATGAAAAACAGGTTTTTGACTTCGTTTTTGATTTTTCCGTCTAAACGTCCGCCTTGTCCGGCGGCTAAATAAGGCTCAAACTGCTGTTTATTCAGCCCTTTTAAGGTAGTCAGCACGCTGGCTTGGGCGCCGCCCAAATCCAAACGCGTAATAAAATAGAGTATTTTTGTTTTTTCCATATTAATTTATTTTTCCTGTTTTGGTATCTAACAGGCGTGCCTCGGGAAAGTAATATTTAATAATGCCCAAATAATTGAGCCCTTGTTTGGCAAGCCCTTGCGCCCCTTGCAGGCAGAGCCCGCTACCCAGCCCGGTGTCATACCCGCGGATAAGCAATGAGCGGATATTTTTGCCTTTATAAAAAGGGGCCGCATCAAAAAAGTCGGACCGCAAAGACCCGGCCCCCAAAAGGAAAGAAATTTCCTGCGGGGTTTGGGCCACATATTCGCCCTTACTGCCTGTAAAACGCAAGGTTAAAATCCGCCCGTTAGCGGTGCGTTTTAACGGCTCCAAGGCGCGCAAACGGCCGAATTTTGTTTTTTGGGCCAGGCGTTCTTCCACGTCTTTGGCATCTATCCAATAGGCCCATTTTACGCCGGACCATTGGGTAGAATCCTGCGGTTTGGAAACTAAATCCGCCGGAGGATTGGCCAGCATATATTTAGCCGCATTGGCCTGAGAAAACGCATACGCGGGTTTGGTTTGCGTATTGGTAATGGTATCCGCCCCCAGCGGGCCGCAATCCGCATATACGCCGGGCACGGCGCCCAATAAACGCACGCCGGCACTCTGGCGGGCGGCCTCCAACAAGTTGGGGAATACCAAATTAATCCCGTTGAATTTGAAAACCTCGCTGTTATCCGTAATGTGGTACGCGGCCTGCGGGTTGGTTTCCACCTCCGCCAGCAGGGCCGAACGCAACACCACGGCAAGAGCGCGCAAGGCTTCTTCTTCCCGCACGTCTTGTGCGCGGGCCGCCAATAAAGCGGGCACCAAATCTTCCGCGCGCACGGTATTAATCAGCGTCATACCGCCCGCCTGCGGAATAACGGTCAAAGCGCCTTTCAGCTCTTTATCGCTCAAATCCGCGGCGAACAGGTCTTGCATCTGTGCATCCCGCACCAGTAAAGTGCGGTCGTCTTGTTCCAACACAAAAGTAAACGGACGTTTGGCCGAAAATTCCACCTGGCCTTTACCATCCATAATATCCACCGCATTTGTCTGCGGGTTATACACTAATTGGCGCAGTTGGAAAGCGGCCACATTTTTTACGGTGCCGAGCTTTTCGTCCTGCACGCGGGCCGGGCCGGAAGCCACCAATTTAACCGATTGCAACACCGCCGGAGCGGGACTCCCGCGCAAACCGTACAAGGCCATGCGCACCGTGGGAGAATCCACCGATTCCACCCGCGCGGCAATAGGGGTTTCCAACCGCAAATAATACAAATAATCTTCCGCCTTGGCGCCTAATTCTTTTTGATATTTGGCGGTTTTTTGGGCCAAACGCGCGTTTTGCGGGTCTAATGCGTGCAACGTGGCGTAATACTGCCACGCCTGCAACGTGTTTTTATTTTTTTCCGCCAGAGAGGCCAATAATTTTACGGCGGCGTAATTGTTGGAGTCATGCTCCAACGCCTGCTGTAAAAACACCGGGGCCAACCGCGCGGAACCTTTTATATGCACGGCAGACGCGCCCAATAAATAGGCCGTTAAAGAGATAGAATACGGGTCCGCCGTGTACAAATACTGCAAGGCTTCGGCCGCTTTTTTATAATCTTTGGCTAAATAAAAACTAACGGCACTGCCCAACTTGGCGGAAGAAACATACTCAAAATCGGCCGTTAAATACATCACGTCCGCAAAGGCTTGGCGGGCTTTTTTATATTTGCCCATTTCCAACAAAATCCAGCCGCTTTGCAAAACGGGGTAAGGGTCGTCCGGCAGTAATTTAGCCGCTTGGCGCGCGTGTTTTAAGGCTTGTTTTAATAGCCCGCGCTGTACGGAAAGAACGGCCAGTTCCCGGTTAGCGGCGGCGGCCACGGCCGCGTTGGGGTCCTGCTCAAAACCTTTGTAAGAAAAATAGCACTCGTCCGTTTCCCCCTGGCGGCATTTTTCCGCCGCACCGGAAAGTTCCGGCGGGAACGAGTAATCCAGCACACTCTTAAATAAAGCGGGGTCACTCAATTTAGATTGCATTTTTACCGCCGTGAGCGAAGTGGTCGTCGTGACGCGCACAGGGGCATCCCCGGCGGGGGCAGTGCCCGCAGGAGCGGAAAGCGGTTGATTGGCGGCCGGAGGGACCGCATCAAAAATAGAGCCCCAAGCCACCGCGGTAAACACCAGCGGCAGGGCGGCAGAAATTGCGTATTTTCTCATATACAAATTATAACAAATTCCCCCTCTGTTTAGGGGCAAAAAAACGCCCCGCTGTTTTGGCAACGGGGCGCCCTTTTGAAAATGGCCCGGCTTTATTGTTTATGCTTAAATTGCGCGTTGTATAAAGCGGCGTACGCCCCATTGGGAATTTTTAACAGTTCTTCATGGGTGCCGCGTTCCACAATTTCGCCCTGGTTCAGCACTACAATCATATCCGCATTTATTACGGTAGACAGGCGGTGCGCAATGACAAACACCGTTTTGTTTTTGGTCAGGTTGTCCAACGCTTTTTGCACCACCGCTTCGGACTTGTTATCTAGCGCGCTCGTGGCTTCGTCCAACACAATAACCGGGGCGTTTTTGATAAACGCGCGCGCAATGGCTACCCGCTGGCGTTGCCCGCCGGAAAGCGTAATGCCGCGTTCGCCCAGTACCGTATTTAAGCCGTCTTTCAAAGAGGCAATAAATTCGTCCAAATGGGCGTGCTTTACGGCTTCTTTCAAATCCGCTTCCGTAGCGCCGGGGCGGCCGATTAAAATGTTATCGCGGATGGTTCCGCTAAACAGGAAGTTATCCTGGAACACCACGGCAATTTGGTCACGCAGGGAGGCAATTTCCACCTCCCGCACGTCCACGCCGTCCACCGTCACGCGGCCTTGTTGCGGGTCATAAAACCGCGGGAGCAGGCTGACAATGGTGGATTTCCCGCCGCCGGAGTTTCCCACAAACGCCACCGTTTTACCCACGGCGGTTTTTAAGTTGATATTTTTAAGCACCGGCACGCCGGGTTTATATTCAAAGGAAACATTTTCAAAGGCAATTTCCTTTTGGATACCGGCCAGTTTGCGGGCACCGGGTTTATCCGAAATTTTGGTTTTAAGGGCGAAAATTTCAAAAATACGGTCAATCGCCAAAAACGCTTTTTTAATATCCACATAGTTATCCCCCATGGTTTTAACCGGGGTATACAGCATTAAAAGCGCCGTGACAAAAGAAGTAAAATTACCGCTGGTAATGGTGCCTTTTACAATCATGGAACTGCTCTGCCAGAACACGAGCGCCAACCCCAAAGACACTATAAAGTGCATGACCGGGGACAGCCACCCCGTGTGTTTAATCATGCCCATATTCAGGTTGAAGGCTTCGTCCATTAAGTGGTTAAAGCGGACTTCCTGGTCTTTTTGCAAGTTATAGGCGGCAATCGTGCGGTTGCCGTTGTAGGCTTCGTTATAAGCGCGCATGGCAATAGAGCCTACAATAACCGCATCCCGCACCAATTCTTCCAGTTTTTTGCGCACAATAAAAATCAGCCCGCCGGCCACCGCAAACGCACCGATGGCAATAAAAGTAAGTTGCCAGGAGTTATACAGCAATACCCCAATTAGCGTGACGGACGAAAACACGCGGGTCACAATCATACGCAGGTTGTTAATCAGGCCGTTGCAGGCGGTGTCGGCGTCGCCGTTAAAGCGCATCATTACAAAGCCGGAGTCCACTTTATCAAAATAACCGCTGTGCATGGTGAGCAGTTTTTCAAACAGTTTTTTGCGCACCCCTAGCGTAATTTTGTTGCCCACCCAGGTATTGAGGTACTTTACCAAATAGGTCAGCACGCTTTGCACCAGCACAAACACAATAATTAAAAGCGGTATCCACGCGGCAAAAAACGCATCTTTTTTAACAAGTACGTCGTCCGTGTAATACTTCATAAACATAGCCACTGTGGCATCCAGCGCGCCCACCGGCAAGGCCAGCACCAGGCCCAACACAGCCCGGAACCAGTACGGCTTTACAAACGGCCACATTTTTTTATAATTTACCACCAGCGGATTTTTGAACAGCAAATCCCGGACCGGCAGTTTTAATAAATTGGTTTTCATAGGAAATAAACTCCAGAAATGGGTATATTTTAGATTATAACAATTACGGTCTGCTTTGTCCTGTTTTTGGAGGGGTTGAAAAATCGGGCGTACTTTGCTAAACTAATCAAACGGCCCGGAAACGCAACCCGCGTTTACCCGGCCTAAAATTTAATATATATTCAACAAGGGGACGTTATGGTGACTAAAAAAGTAAATAAAGACGCGCTTACCGCTGCCGAAATTAAAACAATTAAGGCACATCTCTTGGAGTTGCGGGATGATGCGGCCGCGCGCCTGAAAGACAAAAAAAATATGGATATGCCGGACAATGAGGTGGGGGACCCCATTGACGACGCTTCCAAAAGTTTAGATAAAGAAATTTTGTTTGAACTTTCCGGCAACGCCCATAAAACGCTGGACCAAATTGAAGCCGCTTTGCGTAAAATAGACAAAGGCATTTACGGCATTTGCGAATACTGCCGCCAGCCGATTCCTAAAAAACGCATTAAAGCGTTGCCTTTTGCGCGCTATTGCATTAACTGCCAACACACTACCGAAGCGCACCACATGCACTAATTTCGCGCCAAACCTTATTCAAACCGATTAAAAAACCCCGCCGAAAAAGCGGGGCTTTTTAATAAACAACCAAAACAGCCGGTTATCTGTCCCGGTACGGGATAAACACCACCTGCGTATGGCGAGTATCTTTTGCGCGGGCAATAATTTTATAAGTATTGCGCGATACACCCAACTTAAACCCGCGCCTATCCAACGTGCGTTGGATGTCCCGCTGGAATTGCACCGGGTCGCCGGATAACAGCACCAAGCGTTGCAAATCGTTCGTAAAATAGCCGTATTGGGAACGGTGGATTTCCTGCAACAGGGATAAATCTTCCAGCGTTTTTTGGGCGCGGTCAATATACGCGAGTTGTACGGCGGAGCCTTTGGCAAACGTCTGCGAATAAAACACGCCCGCATAGGCGGCGATAATAGCCAGCCCCGTCAGCGTGATGGCCACGGTTTCCATAATGCCTTTCGGGCGCAAGCGCACCACTACGGAGCGGCCCATAAAATCCTCTAGCGCGCGTTTGCGTTCTTCAAAAAACGCCATTAAAAAACCGCACATCAGCAGGCCTGCGCTAAAATAATACCCCACACTGCGCAGTAGCGCCCGCATAAAGCCGATAGGGGCTTCGGGGTCGTCGGCAGAGGCAACGGCAATCCCCACCAATTTTTTACCTAAAGGCACTCTCCCCCCGCAGGAAAAAACCGCCATATACAGCACAAACACCGCATTTAATAACCCCGTTAAGGCGTAAATATGGGCCATTTCCAACTCCATATTGCGCGTAGCCAACATCAAAATTACCTGGCCGGGAATCATAATCAGGCCGTAGTCAATCAGCAAGGCTACAAAGCGTTCCATTAACGAGGCATACTCCACCTGCGGCGCCTGCTGCGCCGGGGTTTGCACGCGGGCGGGCGAATCATTAAAAACATTAATCCGGTTTTCGGGCATATTTTCGGGCATAAATTAAAATCTCCTGTTTACTATTTTATTATAACAACTTTTCCCGGGGTAAAACAAAAGGGGCTCCCTTTGCGGGAGCCCCGGCTTATCTTAAAATCCGTCAGGCGGCTATCCCTAACGAAGAAAACAACACATACACCAAAAATACACAAACCACAATGCCAATGCTCATGGTGACGCCCAATTTCCACGGGGTAATATCCACCACTTGCAAATCTTTGGAATCGTCGTATTTATTGGCGGACGGCCAGAAAATGCCCGTCACATACATAAACACTACGCTGATAACAAACAGCACCGCCATAATGTGCAGGAAGTGCCAGCCGGAAAAAGCAGACAGCCAGCCGATACTGTCCTTCCACGCCATAAAGCCCAGGCTGGACGGCAACTGCGTAATGCCGTACACCACAATAAAAAAGCCTAACGTGGCTTTAGCGGCCCACGCGGGCGCTTTTTTATTGAGCATACCAAAAATAATCAGCGTGAAAATCGGCACGTTGTAAAAACCGTTTACCATTTGCAAATAGTTAAACAGGCCGGACGGCGCTTTGGCAATCAGCGGCGCCACACACATAGAAAACACCGCTAGTCCAATACCCACCCATTTGCCTTTACGCACGAGTTCTTCGTCCGTAGCTTGGGGGCGGAACGGTTTGTATACGTTGAGCATAAACAAGGTGGACGTAGAGTTCAGCGCCGCATTAAACGAGCTTAAAATGGCCCCGAACAGCACCGCCGCAAAAAAGCCGATTAAGTAAGTGGGCAGTACGGTATTTACCAACATGGGGTACGCCATATCCCCCACCGCCAACGGTTTATCCTGGAAGATGTGGAACGCCACAATGCCCGGAATAATCAAATACAAGGGGCCAATCAGCTTAAACGTGGCGGCCAACAAAAGCCCTTTTTGGCCTTCTTTTAAGTTTTTGGCGGCCAAAGCGCGCTGGATAATGGTTTGGTTGCAACCCCAATAAAACAGGTTGACCAAAAACATCCCCGTAAACATGGTGGCAAAGGGCACCGGGTCCCCCGCGCCGCCAATGGCGTTGAATTTTTCCGGGTGGGCCTGCACCACGGTAGAAATCCCGGTAAGCATATTGCCGTCACCCACATACATCAGGGCGAAAATCGGTACCATAAGCCCGCCAAAAATCAACCCGATACCGTTAAGCGTATCGGCCACCGCCATAATGCGAAGCCCGCCGAAAATAGTATACAAGCACCCCAAAACCCCAATGGCTACTACTACCACCACAATAGATTGCATGGCCGAAATTTGGAAGGTATCCATAATGTTAAAAATACCGCCCATACCAATCGCGCCGGAATACAACACGGTGGGGAGCAAAATAAGCACATAGCCGGCCAAAAACAGGAAGTTTACAAACTGTTTGGTGACGGCGTCATAGCGCTCGCCGATAAAATCCGGGATAGTGGCATAGCCTTTTTTTAAGTAGCGCGGCAGGAAGAAAAACGCCACGATAATCAGCGCCAGCGACGCGCCGACTTCGTACCCCATGCCGGACATATTAAACATATACCCCTGCCCGTTTAACCCTACCATTTGCTCGGTAGACAGGTTAGTAAGCAGGAGGGATGCGGCAATCACCCACCCGGTTAGTCCTCTGCCGGCTAAAAAATAGCCTTCGGAGGAGGAGGTATCATTTTTGCGCGTCAGATAATAGGAAAGCCCCAACACCAACGCGGTAAACCCTACAAAGGAAGATACTGTTAGCAGCATAATTTCTCCACAAGTATTTGAGTTGTTTTTGTCCGGCGCCGGGGTCAAACCGATTTATCCAAGGCCGGCACCAGACACGGCTAAAAACCCTTGATAAATCGTTTAGGAACGGATATACTCTAATTTATAACAGGTATCCGCAGGCGGATACTCCTAACATTGTAAAATTAAAAAAACGGCTCGTCAACTGGTTTAAGGGGGTATTTATGCTCGTCGGTTTTTTTATAGGTTTTATGTTAGCGCTGGTGGTCATCCTGGCGGTGGCCTGCCGCAAATTGACCGCCCTATATAAAGCCACCCAAACCGCCTGGCTAAAGCTGGACAGCCGCCTGAAAAACCGGGGCGAACTCCTCCCGCTTTTGGCCCTTAGCGCCGCCGCCTGGCCGGAAGTAGACCGCGCCTTGATTTACGCACTGAAAAATTTAAGAGAGGACTGCCGCCAAGCCAACACCCTGCCGCGCCGGATTGCGTGCGAAAAAGAAGTGACCTGCAAGCTAAAACAAATTTTTACGGCGGTGCAAAACAACACCGCCCTGCAACAAGACCCACCGTTCATCAAACTGCAACGCACCCTTATTTTGGCGGAACACCATGCCGAAAGAGCCAAACGCCGTTATAATAACGCCGTGCGGGATTTTAATACGCTGGCCCATACTATTCCGCTTAATCTGCTGGCGGCTATGTTTGAGTTATCCCCCCGGGAATATTTTGATTTTCAGGAAAGCCTGCCCAAAAGCCGTTAAACCGCCCACTACGCAAAAGCGCCCCGGCACCAACCGCCCGGGGCACTTTTTGATAAAAACCTAAAAAAATACTTAACCGTTCAAATCTTCCGGCTTGAGCGGGGGCGCCTCAAACAGGGCCACTTGCTCCGTTTTGCACAGGGCGCAAATGATGTTGGCCGGGAAGCGCTCCGCCAAGTTATTAAAAACCATGGCCGCCCCATTATATTGGTTGCGCAAAACCGCTATTTTTTGGCTGGATTCCGCCACTTCCTGCCGGGCGCCCTGCCAGCGGGCATCCGTTTTTAACGCAGGGAAAGCCGTTTCCATACTTTCCGCCGCGGCCAACACGCCCAAGAACGTATCTTCGCGCGAAGCCACCTGCTGTACATCATCTAACCGTACCGTTTGCTCGTCCAACACGGCGGACAAGGCTTTTACAAACGGCTCGCCCGGTTTCAACGCAAACGCAATTTCCAACATACGCGCCGCCGCATTCTGCCGGGCGCGGATATGGGAGCAAATACCTTTCCAGGCGGCAGTCATTTCCACCTGTAATTGGAATTGTTTTTCCCGCGTGGGTTTCCATATTTTAACGTATACAACCGCACCCACTACGCCTACAATCAATAAATCCAGCAACATAATGCTAAAATTCCTCCTGTTATCAAATTATAAACTGCTTCAAATTCGTTTATGCCCGGCTGTCTTTGGATATTTTTTCCAATGTGTGGGCCATTACACACGCCCGTCCATAGCTTCTAAACGGCGGATTCGGTCCTCAATAGGCGGGTGCGTGGCCGTTAAGTTAGAAAGAAACGCAAACACGCCCTGCTTGACCCCCGGGTTTTCTATGCACATGGCGGCCATACTGGCGTGGTCTTTGAGTTCTTCCGTGACGGAATGGCCGGAAATTTTACGCAAAGCACTGGCTAACGCGCCCGGGTTGCGGGTAGTTAATGCGGCGGTAGAATCGGCCAGGTATTCGCGCTGGCGGGAAACCGCCAAGCGGATAAGCGGCGCTATAATATAACCGTACACTAAAAAAATAATCCCTATCACCATCAAAAAGAAAGCCGCATTTCCGCTATTTTTATCGTTGGAACGGCTGGACCTGCCGGAAGCCACCGCCATACGGAAACAAATTTCCCCCATTAAAGTAAAAAAGGAAATTCCCGCGATGGTAATGAGCATCAGGCGTATATCGCGGTTTTCCACATGGGCCATTTCGTGCGCAATCACGCCTTCCAACTCCGCACGGTCCAATTTTTCCACAAGCCCCAAAGTAAGTGCCACGGACGCGTGTTGCGGGTCCCGCCCGGTAGCAAATGCATTTAGGCCACTATCACTGATAATATACACACGCGGCGTAGGAAGCCCGCGGGTAATGGCCACATTTTCCACCAAGCGGTACAGTTCGGGTTGGTCTTTCCGGTGGATTTCAATGGCACTCGCAGAGTGCAAAATAAGTTTGTCACCCAAAAAATAGGCGCCAACTGTCCACAACATGGCCCCCGCCCATAACCAAGGGACCAGCATAAAGAACAAATCATGCACGCCTTGCACATCAAACCCGTGCGCATAAACGCATTGGCCGTATGCGTCACACTCCACACGCACAGTGCCAAACACAAAATATTCCAACAACCATATTACCCCATAGGTTAGCAGCGCAAACGTTGCCGGAAACAACAAAACAAGCAGCCAGGTGCGCCGCTTGTTTTGTGCAATATATTCATAGGTGGTCATTTATACCCCGTTAGAATTTTACTTTTACCGCTTGGCGGGCTTCCTGCTCGCCTTCGGCCAGTTCAAAAAATTCCGCTTTTTCAAAGTGGAAGATATTGGCAATAATGTTGCTAGGGAACATTTCCACTTTATTATTTAAGTTCATTACGTTTCCGTTATAAAAGCGGCGGGCGGCTTGCAGTTTGTCTTCCGTGTCGCGCAGTTCGCGTTGGAGTTCCAAAAAGTTTTGGTTGGCTTTCAAATCCGGGTAGCTTTCTTTTAAGGCAAACAGAGATTTTAACGCCCCCGTAAGGATGTTTTCGCTCTGCGCTACTTCCTTCATAGAGCCGTGCTGGGCCATGGCCATATTGCGCGCTTGGATGACTTTTTCCAGCGTGCCGCTTTCGTGCGCGGCATAGCCTTTTACCGTTTCCACCAAATTGGGGATTAAGTCATAGCGGCGTTTCATTTGCACTTCAATATCGCTCCACGCCTCTTTCACGCGGTTTTTTAGCGTAATAAACGTATTATACGCCATACCAAAGTATACAGCCACAACAATTACTATAATTAAAACAATTAATCCGGTACTCATTTATAAACCCTCCTAGTCGTCCTGTTCATCTCTTTTTTTATTGTTATATTCCAAATATTGTGACGTTTCATACAACCCCAACGCCAATTTTTTCATACGCTCAAAGCGGGCCGGCTCTTTTTTGGAAATATCTTCATTATAAGTATCTTGGGCATATTTGTAAAGACCTTCCTGCCCGCCTTTGTTATTGTAGAAATATTCCCCTTCCACAAAACCGATAGGGTGCGGCTCGTTAGCCCAGCCGTAAATCAAGGCCCCTTGCGGGTATTCGTTATGGCCCAACACGTCGCGCCCGATAGCGCGCGTAAAATACGGGCGGCCCAAAATGCCCATAATAATCGGCAGGACGTCCACCTGGCTGGCCGTGCGGGTAATGACTTTAGGCTCTTTAATGGCCCCGCCCGTCAAAATAAGCGGCACCTGGTGGTTGATTAAATTATGCTCCACATAACCGCGGGGCATATTTTCGGACTGCGGGGCCGAAAGCCCATGGTCCCCAAAAATAACCACTAACGTATTATCCCACCACGGCTCTTTTTCAGCCAGTTTGAAAAACTCCTGCAAGGCATGGTCGGAAAAGCGCAAAGAATTGTATTCCGCCACGCTTACAAAACTGCGTTTGTGGGCCAAATCTTCGCCAATGTCTTTTAATTGGAATCCGGCATTATCTTTAGGGATTGTATACGGGCGGTGGTATCCGGCCGTTTGCACAAAAGCGAAGAACGGCTTTTTATGCTTTTGTTGGTCTTCGGTCAAAATGCGGTCCGCTTCGCGGAACAGGTCTAAGTCCGAAATACCCCACACGTCGTTGCGGTGTTCGTTTTGGAACTTGCCTTCTTCGTACATATTAATATCGGTAATATTATGTTCCAAAATACCGCGAATATTGCCCCAACTGGAGCTGCCGCCGATAAAGTAGTATTTTTCATAATCCGTCAGCGCGTTGGCAATAACGTGTTGGTCCACAATCAGCGGGTTGCGGGAGCTGGTTTTGAAAGACGTGACGTCCGGGATACTGGTGACGGTGGCAAACACCGCACGCGCCGTGGCGGAAGTGGGCGTAAAGAAATGGTTAAACAAAACCGCGCGTTTGGATAACGCATTAATAAACGGGGTCGGGTCAATATCCGGGTTCGTCATGGACGTTTTATTCCACGCCAAAGACTCCATAAAAATAACAATCACGTTATAATCTTTTTGCTCAGCCTTGGGTTTAGCCGGAACCGTACGCATAAAGTTGAGCGTTTCCTTATCCGGGTTATCTACTCCTAAAAATTTGGCAACTTCGTCGTAATAGGCTTGTGTTTTTTCCCGGTCAAACGATACATTTTTAGCAAACCGCGCCGTATCAAACAAGTTCATCCCCGGGTTGAGTGTTAAGTTGCAAATAAAGTTATTGGTGGAATGGTACGCATTACTCCACCTTAGCGGATACTGGCTGATTTGCCCGAACATAAGGGCGCCGGTGGCAATAAGCCCGATAAAGAACCACCCCAATTTGCCTTTCCAGCGGAAAGATTCTTCCTGCGCGAAGGTGCGCACGCACAATTTTTTAACAAAAAAGTAAGCCAATATGCCCCATAAAAGGAGCCCCAAAACGGCCCACACCAACGGGTACGTTTCCCACGCCATTTGCAAAGAAATCAGCGGGTTTTCGGAATACTTAAAAATGGAATAGTTAATGCGCATGGAAATATACGCATAGTGGGCGAAATCGGCAAAGTACACCAACAAAACGGCGGCTTCCAACAGGCCGTAGAGGGCGCTGACCCCTTTTTTAATATAGCGCGCGCCTTTCCAAAACGCGCAAACGGTTAAATATAACCCCAACGGAATGGCTAACGCACAAGCCAGGCGGGCATCAAACTTGGCCCCCAAATAAAAGGTTTTCCAAAGTTCATGGTACGCCTGCGGCACAAGCGCCGCACGGAAAACAAACAGAAAAATCAAACGCATCAGCGTAAAAAACAGCCAGTTTGCCAGAATAAAACTTGCGTAAGATTTTATCCAACGGGGAACAACCACTTTTTTCATACAACCTCCAGGGGTAAAAACAGCTTACTTATATGATACCAAAAACAAAAGCATCCCGGCTGACTAAACCGCCCCAAAAATTGTAATATAAGAAATATGATTATTGATGACGAAAAACTGCAACGAACCTTGGAACGTGCCAAATCGCACACGGATAGCGAGGTGACGGGAATTTTAGAAAAAGCCAAACAATTAAAAGGCATTACGCTGGAGGAAGCCGCCGTTTTGCTAAACGTGACGGATAAAAACCTCCTGCAAAAGATTTTTGATGCGGCCAAATATGTAAAAGAAGCCATTTACGGCAACCGCATTGTATTATTTGCCCCGCTGTATATTTCCAACATTTGCACCAACGAATGTGTTTACTGCGCGTTCCGCCGCTCCAACACGCACTTAAAACGCCACGCCAGCACCATGGACGAAATCAACCAAGAGGTGACGGCACTGCTAAAGCAGGGCCACAAACGGATTTTAATGGTGGCCGGAGAAGCCTACCCCGGCGGCGGTTTACAGTATGTGTATGATTCCATTAAAGCCATTTACGATACCCGGTGGAACGGGCAAAACATCCGCCGCGTCAACGTAAATATTGCGCCTTTAACAGAGCCGGAATTTGAAGAATTAAAAAAATGCCACATTGGCACCTACCAGCTTTTCCAGGAAACGTACCACAAAGAAACGTACGAAAAACTGCATATTGCCGGAGCCAAAAAGGATTACCAGTTCCGATTAGACGCCATGGACCGCGCCTTGCAGGCCGGCATTAACGACGTGGGTATCGGGCCGCTTTTGGGGCTCTATGACCATAAATACGAAATTTTAGCCACCTTGGAACACGCCGCATATTTGGATAAAACTTACGGCATCGGCCCGCACACCATTTCCATCCCGCGCATTGAGCCGGCAGACGGCTCGGACTTCAGCCAACACCCTAACGACGTGCTGAGCACCGAAGAATTCAAAACCTGCGTGGCGGTATTGCGCCTGGCCGTGCCGTACACGGGCATTATTTTAAGCACGCGCGAAACACCCCAAACCCGCAACGAATGTTTGGAGTTGGGCGTATCGCAAATTTCCGCCGCTTCCCGCGTCAACCCGGGCGGATATTCCTACGATAAACAGAACGGAAGCCAATTCACGCTGACGGACGAACGCACCACCGACCAAGTGATTGAAGCGATTGTGGATGCCAAACACATGCCGTCTTTCTGCACCGGGTGCTACCGCCTGGGCCGCGTGGGTAAAGACTTTATGGATATGGCCAAACCGGGGTTAATAAAAACCCATTGTTTACCAAACGCCATGTTTACGTTTGCAGAATACCTGTACGATTTTGCGCCGGAAGGGCTGAAAAACAAAGGGCTCAAGTTGATTGCAGAAACCACCCAAGCCAACTTTGCCGAAGGCACCCCCATACGCAAAATGATTGACGAAAACTTGCAAAAAATTAAAGCCGGCAAGCGGGATTTGTACTTTTAATTATCCCGCGTGCGCGGCTTTTAAGCCGTTTGTATTCTATATGAAACTCCCCGGGCTTACGCCCGGGGTTTATTGTGAGCAGTAGTTATAAACAAAATACCCCGGGCCTTAAAACCCGGGGTATTTTTTATAATGTGTTTCCAAATTAACGCTCAAACGGCATATACGGCGCAAACACCAACGAGTGGCCGTCTTTGGCCAAACTGACACGGCACCAAATCGGTGTATTGTTAGGGCCTTGCACAAAGGCGGAAACTTCCACAAAATCAGAAACCGGGATGTCTTCTTTCGTCACAAAATAGCCATTATGCCCTTTGGGGCGCCAGTTGCGCACCGTCACAATCACAGGCACTTTGCCCTGGGTAAAGCTATGCAAATAAACATAGTGGAGCGTGCCCTGCGGGTCCGTCGTTAAGTTCGTCTGCTGGGTGTGCATATCTTTTAATAAATCGGAAGATATCGGCATAGTGCCACCCTGCACCAACCGGGTTTGCAATTCCACCGCGTTGGCCTCGGAGCCGGTATCCCTCGCACGCAGGCCTTTTTTCAGCACATTACGCAACGCTTTTTCGTCCAACCCCATTCCCCGGTACAAATAGATGTTGTTTTTCGGCACCGGCGCACGGCCGACGTCCCCGGTGAAACCGTCTAACGTAAGCCCTTTCATAGAAGATACCGTAATGGCGGCTTGCGGCTGGGTTTTGGGCCACGGAGTAGCCGGGCGCATACCGCGCAACTCCACCGCGCGTCTTAATGCCTGTTGCACATTTTTACCGTTTACCCGCTGTTCATACCAAACCACGGCTTTGGGGTATTTGGCGGCCATTTTGGCTTTGAAATTTTGCGAGGTTGCCCGGGCGGCTTTATGCTCGGCCGCGGCCCCGGATTTAGCTGTTTTAACAGCCACGCCCTCCCACGGAGAATGGGCCGCTTTTTGGGTGGCTTGCTTGCCCAATGTGGCTACGGCTTTTTTAGCCCCTTGGGCGCCTTGGGCCTGCACCGGCACGGAGGAAGCCGAAAAGGCCACCCCGGCAGCTAACATAAAAATCAGTATGCGTGTATTCATAAAAATTCTCCTTATACCCATAGTATAACCGAAACTCCCGCCAAAAACCATGGGTCCTTGGACCTATTTTTTACTTATTTTCAAAATAGTTGATTTGCATGGCGGCGCGGACGGCGTGCAGTGTTTCGGCGGCGGCCGCACGGGCTTTTTCTGTGCCCGCTTTCAAAATTTCGTACACTTCGGGCAGTTTGGCTTCCCATTCTTTGCGCCGCGCGCGGATGGGGGCAAGTTCCGCCTGCAACACTTGGTTGAGGAATTTTTTAATTTTTACATCCCCCAAACCGCCGCGCTGATAGTGCGCTTTTACTTCGTCCAAATTCTTGTATTCCGGCCAAAATTTTGCAAAATGTTCCGGGCGGCAGAACGCATCCAAATACACAAACACCGGGTTGCCCTCCACGGTGCCGGGGTCTTCCACGCGCAAGTGGTTGGGGTCCGTAAACATAGACATTACTTTCTTGCGCACCGTTTCTTCGTCGTCCGATAAATAAATGCAGTTGCCCAAGGATTTGCTCATTTTGGCCTTCCCGTCCGTACCCGGCAGGCGCAGGCAGGCTTTGTTTTCCGGCAGAATAATGCGCGGCTCCACCAAGGTTTCCCCATAGGTGGAATTAAAGCTATGCACAATTTCCCGGCATTGTTCCAACATGGGCAGTTGGTCTTCCCCCACGGGCACGTCCGTGGCGGCAAAGGCGGTAATGTCGGCCGTCTGGCTGACGGGATACGCAAAAAAGCCCAGCGGAATACTGGCCTGAAAGCCGCGCATTTTAATTTCCGATTTTACCGTCGGGTTTCTGCCCACGCGGGCCACCGTCACCAGGTTCATATAATAAAATGTCAGCTCCGTCAGTTCCGGTATCATGGATTGGATAAAAACGGTGGATTTTTGGGGGTCAATCCCGCACGATAAATAATCCAGCGCCACCTGGATAATATTTTCCCGCACTTTTTGCGGTTGGTGGGCGTTATCGGTAAGTGCCTGCGCGTCGGCAATCATAATAAAAATTTTGTCAAACTTGCCGCTGTTTTGCAATTCCACGCGGCCTTTTAAGGAGCCCACATAATGCCCCACATGTAAACGCCCGGTGGGGCGGTCCCCCGTCAAAATAATTTTTGCCATAATTAAAAACCTTCCTATATATAAAATCTTTTTTATTATTATACGATTTTAGGGCCCGCTCCACAAACCACCCGGGCGGCCTTATTTGCTAGAATATAAAGAGCATTATGAATAAATTAAAAACCGTTTTTTTTGGTACGCCCGATGTGGCCGTACCGTTTTTGGAATTATTAAACCAACTGACGGATGTGCAGTTGGTCGTCACGCAAGCCGATAAACCGCGCGGGCGCGGCATGGAAATTTCCCCCTGCCCGGTCAAAAAGCGCGCGCAGGAATTAAACCTGCCCGTATTATCGCCCGAAATCTTAAAAACCCATTACGAAGACCTCGCCCGCGTGCCGTTTGATTTGGGCATTGTGGTAGCGTATGGCAAAATTTTCCGCCCGAATTTTTTGGCCCTGCCCAAATACGGGCTGATTAATGTGCATTTTTCATTACTGCCGCAGTTGCGCGGAGCGGCCCCGGTCCAGCAGGCGTTAATACAAGGCTACCAAAAAACAGGGGTCAGCACGTTTTGGATTCGCGAAGGCATGGACGACGGCCCGCTTTATACCCAAAAGGAATACGCCATCACCCCGCAGGATAACGCCCAAACCTTGTTTGAAAAACTAATCGCCCTGGGGCTAGAGGCCCTGCAAGAAACAGTGTTGGGCGTACAGGCAGGAAAAATCATCCAAACGCCGCAAACGGGCGAGCCGACGTTGGCCCCCATGCTGACTAAACAGGATGCCCAAATCACTTTTGCAAGCGGCGCGGCCCCGGCGCTGTTCAACCGCGTGCGCGGTTTAGCGTGCGGCCCCAAACCCAAAGCCACCATTACCCTGCATGGCAAAAAGGAGCCGTTGCAACTGGTGCGCACCCGCGTGGAAAGCACCACCGCCGCCGGAACCCCGGGCCAAATACTGCGCGTTGAAAAGGAAAACGGGATTTTAGTACAATGTAAAGAAGGCAGTTTATGGATAAGTGAACTGCACCCCGCCGGAAAGCGGCCCATGCCCGCGTATGATTACGCCATGGGGCACGCCTTAAAAGCGGGTGAAAAGGTGTTTGATTAATATGTCCGCCCAAAAAGAACAAAGTTTTGAAGATTTTTTCAAACGGCCCCTCCGTACCCGCCGCAAAGCGTGGATTATTGCGGGGGTGATTGCCGTTTTCTTCCTGGTACTCATTTTTATTTCTATTGATTGGGTATTCGGCGCGTTAGTGCATACCCGCAAAGAAGTGCAAGTGCCGGATATTACCCAAAAACCCGTCACCGCCGCCTTAAACGCTTTAGCCGCCAACAATTTGGCACTCAAACAGGCCGGGGTGGAATTTGCCAAAGATGTACCGTCCGGCTCCGTTTTGCGCCAACTGCCCACCGCCGGAAGCACCGTGCGCGAAGGGCGCATCATCCGCGTGTGGATTAGCCAAGGCGACGAAATGGCGTTTGTTCCCAATGTGGTAGGCAGTGACCTGCGCGCCGCCCAACTGGCCGTGCGCCAAGCAGGTTTATTGGTCAACAAGGTGGAAAACGCCTATTCGCTTACCCATGAAAAGGGCCTGATTGTTTCCCAATCCTTAAAAGCGGACAGCATGGTGGAAAAAGGCCAAGGCATTGATTTGGTTATTTCCAACGGTCAGCCGCCGTCCAGCGTGGTGTTGGTGCCCAATTTCAAAAACAAAAAACTGTCCGAAGCCACCCTCTGGGCCAGTGCCCAAAACATAGATTTAATCATTAAAGAAGACCCAGATTCCGTCTTCCCCAACGGCACGATTGCCGCCCAAAACCCGGAAGGGGACAGCCAAATGACCCCCGGCTCCAATTTGGAAGTGACTGTCAGCCGCCGCCAAGTGGAAGGGGATGAAAAAGTGTATCACTTGCATTATGAAATGCCCCAAGGCAAAAACGCCAGCCGGGTGCGTGTATTGCTGATAGACGAACTGGGCGAACGCGAAATGATGAACGATATGCAGCAACCCGGCAGTAAAATTGATGTGGAAATTCCGTATTCCGGCAAGGCCACCGTGCGGATAAGTGTAGACGGTGTACTGGTGCGCGAACGGGAGGTATTATAAAATGCCCTCTTCCAAAATGGTGCCCGCAAATGGTAAAATATCTATTGCGCCCTCTTTGCTATCGGCCGATTTGTTTGATTTGAAACAAGACATCCGCCGGGTAGAAGAAGCAGGCGCCGATTGGTTGCATGTAGACGTAATGGACGGGAATTTTGTACCGAATTTAAGTTTCGGCCCGGCGTTAGTGGCCAGCTTAAACGGCCGCACCAAATTGCCTTTGGATGTGCATTTAATGGTGCAGGAACCGGCCCGGTTTGCGGAATCTTTTGCCAAAGCGGGGGCAGATGTAATTACCATCCACTTGGAAGCCCGCGATAACGTGCGTGCCACCTTGGAAAAAATAAAAGCACTCGGGGTATTTGCCGGGGTATCCATTAAGCCGGATACTAAGCCGCAGGCGTTGGCCCCGTATATGGATTTGTTGGATTTAATTTTAGTGATGAGCGTATACCCCGGTTTCGGCGGGCAGGCGTTTTTGCCCGGCAGCCCGGAACAAATACAAGGGGTGCGCGAAGTTATCCGCCAAAGCGGCCGGCCGGTATGGCTGGAAGTAGACGGCGGAATTAATAAAGATACGGCCGCATTGGCCGCCCGCGCCGGAGCGGATGCCCTGGTAGCCGGGAGTGCAATTTTCAAAGCCGCGGACCCTGTATTGGCCCTCAAGCAAATCAGACAGGCGGCCTCGGACATTTAACATTAACCCCATTAGGGGTACAAAGGAGAAGTCATAATGGCAGTAGTAATTAGATTACAACGGGTGGGTAAAAAATCCCAGCCTCAGTACAGAGTTGTAGCGATGGAAAAGAAATCGGCCGTCGGCAGCGAAGCCAAAGAAGTATTGGGCCAGTATCATCCTTGCAATCCGGACGTGGCCGCTCAGATTAAACTGAATATGCCCCGCGTGGAACATTGGATAAAAGTAGGTGCCGTACCGTCCAAAACCGTAGCCAACTTGATTAAAAAAACCAACGCGGCCGCCAAATAACGGGGAAACCGTATGAAAGAATTGGCGACGCTTCTTCTTAAATCTCTTTCTTCCGCGCCGGAAAATGTGGTAGTGGAAGAAACCGAGGAAGATAACAAAATCTACCTGACCACAAAGGTAGACGCGGCGGACAAAGGCAAAGTGATTGGCAAAGACGGCTGCATTATTAAAGCAGTGCGCACGGTTTTAAGCGCGGCAGCCTCTAAGCAGAACAAAAAAGTCACCTTGAAATTGGAAGACTAAATGCTTAAAGTGGACGTGATTACCGCATTCCCGGAAATGGTGGACCATACCTTGGGTACCAGCATTGTGGGCCGGGCGCGTAAGGCGGGAATCCTAAAGCTTGGGTTTGTAAACCCGAGGGACTTTACCACGGATAAGCACAAAACGATTGACGACAGACCTTACGGCGGCGGCCCCGGTATGTTAATGATGGCGGAACCGCTCCACCAGGCCATACAAAAAGTACGCAAAAAAACGTCTTTCGTGATATTAACAAGCCCGCGCGGCCAAACTTTTAACCAGCAAATGGCTAAAAAATTGGCCAAAAAACGCCACCTGATTTTTGTGTGCGGGCATTATGAAGGCATAGATGCCCGGATTTATCCGGAGGTGGATTTGGAAGTGTCGCTAGGGGATTTTATCCTCACCGGCGGAGAACTGGCCACTTGCGTGATGATAGATGCACTCACACGCTTACGGCCCGGAACTTTTAAGAAAGACGACGTCACGTCGTCCGAGTCGTTTGAAGAAAACTTGCTGGAAGCCCCGCAATACACGCGGCCGGAGGTTTGGCGCGGGCAACGGGTACCGGCAGTATTATTGGGCGGAAACCACAAAGAAATTGAAAAGTGGAAGTACGAACAAGCCTTGGCTTTAACCAAAAAAATGCGGCCGGATTTGCTTTGTAAAGCCTCTCCAAAGCAAAAAAGGCGCAGCAGTGTAAAAAAGACGTCAATTAAGAAATAACCGAATTCGGAGGAAGTTGTTTTATGAACATTAATCAAATTAAACACAATCTCAAGACCAACGTACCGGTCTTCAAAGCGGGCGATACCGTAAGAGTAAAAGTGAAAGTTGTTGAAGGCGACAACGAAAGATTGCAGGCTTTTGACGGCGTTGTTGTAGCGCGCAAAGGCAGTGGCATTGGCGAAACTTTCACGGTCCGCAAAATCTCCTTTGGCGTGGGTGTGGAACGCATTTTCCCGATTCACTCCCCCCGCGTGGACAGCATTGAAGTATTAAAAATCGGTAAAGTAAGAAGAGCTAAACTGAACTACTTAAAGAAGCTCTCCGGTAAAGCTGCCCGCTTGCAAGAAGTAAAAAAACCCACCGCTAACGCTGCCGCTCCGGTAGCCGCCGAAGCGGCCAAAACGGAAGAGGCTAAATAGGTAATCCGCAAGGTTTCACCTACTCCGATTCAACATCCCGGCGCCTACTAGTAGCGCCGGGATGTTTTTTATCCGGGTTATATTATTTTACGCATTTTTTATTTTTTGCTATACTGGGGGTAGCCCTATTTAAGGGCGGCGGTTCTTTTATACAAACAGGCAGGGCCTAAAAGTGCCTAGGCCCTTTGGCCCTTTTATTCTTGCCGTAAAAAGGATAGGCTACTAATATGAACAGAAAAATAACGCTTTTGGTTTGTTTATTGTTTTTACTCCCCGTTTTTGCCGGCGCACAAAACAGCGCGTTAAAAAAGGCCGGCAAGGCGGCGCGCGCTTTGGTTCAAAAATCCGGCAAAAAATACCCGGCCGTGTTCAAATATGCCGAGGCCACCAAAGCCAAAAAAGCCGCTTTAGCCGCCACCGCGGCGCAAAAATCCACCGCCCAATCTATTGTTTTACACCCGCAAGCGGGGCAAGCCGCACAAACCACGCAAACCGCGCAGGCCGGGCAAACGGCCGTCACCCGCAAAGCGGTTCATAACCAACAAGCCTCCGCCAAAAAAGCCAAAGGCAAAAAAGCCCGCGTTAAAAACGCCGCCCTGGAACGCATTAACCAGCGGCGGGAAGAAGCGGCCCTCACCCGCCTGTTGGACGACGTAGGGGAGCGCATTACCCAGCAGGCCGTTAAACAGCGCACCGCCAAACAAGCCGCGCATGCCAAAAAAGTAAACGCCCCGGATAAAAATGTTCCTTTTCACTTAAAAGAAGCCCTTACCGATATTGTCATGCGCAACCCGAAAGATGTTATGGCCGCATGGGCGCAAATGAATTCCCTGCGCATCAAACGGGGGGCCGTAAAAAACCCGGATTACTTCCAACAATTTGCCACCATTTATTATAAAGATAACCTGCGCACGCTTACCCCGCACATGTACCAGTTTTTCGGGCAAGTGGCCAAGGCGCGCTCCCCCCGGCTTGAAAAAGAAGTATTGGGCCGGATGAAAGAATTATTCGCCCTGGAAAATGATTTAATGGCCCAGGTGTTCCCCGGCGGGCAAGACACCCGCTTGCGCCTGCGCTACTTAAAAAATTTGGAATCCGTCAACGGCGAAGCCTTTGACCCCAAAGCGTTGATTTTTTCTTACGAGCAAAAACTGACGGATTCTTACAATATGGTTTCCATCCGCCACATTAAACCCAACTCCGTACTGCGTATTGGGCGCAACAAATACCCGGTGGCTAACTTTAACGGTAATTTAGACGATATTTTGGAACTGTATAAATTTTTATTGGATAAAAAGAGTTCGCCGGAAGGACTTACCGTTATCTTTGACCCCAAAACCAAACAAATGGCGTTGTATTCCAAAGATAAAAGCGTTTGGCTCCGCGTGACTCCGCACGAATATTCCGCCTTAAACCGTTTGCATATTCATATCAACGAAATTAAAACCGTCAACCTGGTGACGAACGGCCACCCCTCGCCCCAACAGGTTATGTTTAATTTCTTCGTGCCCATTTCCCCCGAGTCCGGCAGTGGGTTGCGGCATTGGAAAGCGGAAGATTTTTACCAAAAAATGGTATTGGCCCCGGTGGAAGAACTCAAAAAAACGCCGGGTGTAAACGTAATTATCGGGTCTATCTTCTAAAACTGCTATAATAAAAGAACGTTTATTATGAAGACGCCCCTGCAAGATTTTGACAAAAACACCGCTATCCAATACGAAACGGATATACTCATTGGTATAGACGAAGCCGGGCGCGGCCCGCTGGCGGGCCCGGTGGTGGCTTGCGCGTGTTATGTTCCCCCCTCTTTAACTCTGTATTTTTCGGACGTCAACGACAGCAAAAAAATTACCGCCAAAAAACGCGAAGAAGTTTTAGCCCGCATGCGCCATTTGGGCGTATTATACGGGGTGGGGTTTGCCTCCGCGCGGGAAATAGACCGCCTGAACATTTTACAAGCCACTTTTTTAGCTATGCGCCGCGCCAGTGTAAAGTTCACCGGCATTCCGGCCCCGCTGGTGCTGGTGGACGGCCCGCACCTGGTAAAAGGGCTCAACTTGCGCCAAATAGCGGTGGTGGACGGGGACGCCAAATCCTTAAATATCGCGGCGGCCAGCATTGTGGCCAAAGTAGCGCGGGATAAATATATGGAAACCTTGGATAAACTCTACCCGCAATACGGTTTTGCCGCCCACAAAGGCTACGGTACGGCCGCTCATTTGGAGGCCCTGCGCAAATACGGCCCCTGCCCGCAGCACCGCCGTTCGTTCGGCCCGGTGCGGGCGGTGTTGCAGCCGTCTTTATTGCCATGAACACACAAGGCCGCGCGGGAGAGGAACAAGCCGCCCGATTTTTAACCGCCCGGGGGTGGCGTATTTTAGAAAAAAATTACGCGGCGCCCTGCGGGGAAATTGATTTAATAGCGTTAGACGCTAAAACCTTGGTTTTTGTGGAAGTTAAAGCGCGGGCGTACAGCGCGTTCGGCGGGCCGCTGGCGGCCGTCACCCCGGCCAAACAGCGGCGCATTGCCCAAACGGCCGCATTATATGTAGCCGGTAAACGCTTAAAATTTGATAGTATTAGATTTGATGTGGTGTGTATTCTGCCGGATAAAACGGAACTTATTTCTCATGCGTTTACACCGCCCAGAACCACCCTATAAATTAAATGTGGAGGAATTATGACCCAATTAGCGCAAGTAAAAAAAGCAGCCGCTTATATCAATAAGAAAACCAAAAATTTCCAACCGGAAATTGCCCTAATTACCGGCTCCGGTTTAGCGGGCTCCATTCCGCCGTTGGAACAGGAAATTAAAATTCCGTATTCTACCATTCCCGGGTTTTTACAAAGCACCGTGCCCGGCCATAGCGGCAATTTGATTTTTGGCGTATACAAAGGCCGCAAACTTGTGGTTATGCAGGGCAGATTCCACTATTACGAAGGCCACCCCATGAAAGATTTGGCCATTTCTATCCGCACCTTAAAAATGCTCGGCGTGCAAAAACTGTTGGTGTCCGCGGCGGTGGGCTCGCTAGATATGAAACTCAAACCCGGCGCCTTGTGCGTACTGAAAGACCACATCAACTTTATGTGCAACAACCCCTTAATCGGCAATCACGACGAATCCTTCGGACCCATGTTTTTTGACTTGTCCGAAGCGTACGATAAAGCCATGCGCAAAGTAGCCCTGGCCGCCGCTAAAAAAGCGGGCGTAGTAGCGGGCGAAGGCGTTTATTTGGCCGCCACCGGCCCCAACTTTGAAACCCCGGCCGAAATACAAATGTTCAAAAAATGGGGCGCTACCGTGGTGGGTATGTCCGTCGTGCCGGAAGTGTTAGTGGCCCGCCAATGCGGCATTAGCGTACTGGGCCTGGCGTGGGTAAGCAATATGGGTTGCGGGATTGCCAAAGAACCGCTCTCCCATGCGCAAACCATCAGCGAAACCAAAAAAATTGAAGGCAAATTCAAAAAATTGCTGGAAATTTTGTTTGTAAAATTATAAGGATATTCCGCTCCGCACGGGTTTTTACGCCCGTGCGGGCTTTTTTTATTTATGGCAAAAGATATTAAGCGCCTGGGCAAAGAAACACTGGTTTACGGTACGTCTACCGTGCTGGCGCGGCTGCTCAATTTTTGTTTAGTTCCGTTTTATACTTATTATCTGCTTCCGCAGCAATACGGGGCGATTGCCACCGTGTTTGCCGCTATTGCACTTTTAAGCGTTGTTTTTCTGTTCGGCCTAGACCAAAGCTATTTGCGTTTTGCCAGTGATGCCGAAGACAAACATAAAGTTTTCCGCCAATGTTTTTACGGCGTACTGGCTAATGCGCTTGTTCTGGGCGGGCTTTTGTATGTGTTGGCCCCGCAGGCGGCGCGCGCGTGGGGACTGGGCGAAGACTTTGGGCTTTTTCAACTGGCCGCCGCTATTTTGTTTTTAGACGTCCTCAATATGATTGCTTTTACCAAACTGCGCCTGGAGCGCCGGGCGTGGTATTTTGCGGGCGTAAGGGCGTTTTCCATTGTAGTCAATGTGGCGCTCAATGTAATTTTTCTGGCGGTACTGCACCATGGGCCAAAATCCATTTTATGGGCCAATATCGGGGCTTCTTTGGCTTCTTTGGCGTTATTAATACCTGTATGGGTGCCGGAATTAAAAAGCCATAATCCGTTTTGTTTTGATTGGAAATTGCAAAAAGAAATGTGGCATTTTGCATGGCCCTTTGTGCCGGCCGGAGTAGCCAGTTTGCTCGTCAGCGTGATAGACAAGCCGATTTTGGTGCATTTGGTAGGGGTGGAACAGGTGGGGGTTTATCAGGCAAACTTCAAAATAGGCGTATTTATGATGCTTTTGGTATCTATGTTTGACCAAGCCTGGCGGCCGTTCTTTTTGGCCCACGCCAAAGACAGTGACGCTAAAGATACCTTTGCCAAAGTGCTGTCTTTTTTCTTTGCGCTGGGCAGTTGGTTTTTACTGGGGATTTCCTTTTTAATGCCGGATATTATCCAAAGCAACCTGTTTGGCAACTTCCACTTGATTAGCCCCAACTACTGGGGCGGCTTAAAAATTATACCGCTTATTGTGACGGGTTATTTTTTCTATGGGCTGTATATCAATTTTATGGTGGGGCCGGTGCTGACCAAAAAAACCCGCGTTTTGATGTGGATTACCCTGTTGGGCGCCGCGGTGAGCATTACCACCAATTTGTGTTTGGTGCCGCGCCTGGGCATTACCGGGGCCGGGTGGGCGGTGGCGCTGAGCTATGCGGCCATGGCTAGCGCGCTATTTGCGTTTACGCAAAAAGTATACCCCATTGGCTATGAATACAAAAAACTTATTTTGATGAGTGCCGTTTGCGTAGCCACCGTGCTGGCCGCGTGCTACTGGCACCAAGCGGTATGGGCGGAAGTGGTTTTGCTTACGCTCTACCCCGCGTGGATGGGGCTAATTCTCAAAAAAGCGTAGTTTATATCTGTTTTCAAGCAAACAAAAAAGCCGGCCTTTCGGGCTGGCTTTTTTAGGATGTTTTTTCCAATGCTTACCGTACGCTGATGAGCGTTAAATCTAACGTAATTCCCCCCACCCGGTATACGGCCACATGAGGGATTTCCAACGCGCCGTCCGCATCCACCGGGGCGTATTCGTCATAGGCCAGCTCGGCCTTGCTGAGCAGGGCGGAAGATTCGGCCGCCGACGGATATTTAGCGCCTTCTTTATACGACAGGCGGGTTTTGCCCTCTTTATTTTTATAGGTCAAAAATTCTTCCCCGTTTTTTACACGGTATCCGCTAAAAGTGCCGGGGTCCGCCAGTAAAAGTTGCAAAAATTGGTTAATGCGCCCGCGGGCAAACGGCGTATCGGCATCCTTAAACAAATGCTTATACGCCACGCCGGAAGACGACACCACGGCTTCCATATATTTATATGCGCCCTCCCCCAACAAAAGCACGTCATAATCGTCCGGGCCAACCTTTTTGACCCGCAACACGCCTTGCAAATAACCGTCCGAAAGTTGCGCCACTACCTTAAACGCCACCTGTTGCCGTCCGCCGGCAAAATAATCTACCCGCTGGTGCCCGCGCGCCCCGGCCGGAATGGTTTTTACTCCCACCGTACTGCACGCCGCCAACAGGCAAGATGCAAACATTAAAAATATTTTTTTATACATATCCTTTTTCCCCCTATTAATGATATTATAGATATTATGAACTCTTTTGTCCTGTACCTGCTTTGTTTGGCCCTGGCGTGTGCCGTCACGGCGGGGAGCCTGCCTGTGGTGCGCCGCCTGCTGGCCCCACGGTTTATGGACGCCCCCGGCGGGCTGAAACACCACGCCCGGCCGACCCCGGTTTTAGGGGGCATTTGCGTTATGCTGGGCATAGCGGCCGCCTTGGTATGTATCCGGCTGATTACGTCTTTCCCCACCGGCACACTGCATGCCCTGCGTGGCATTTTATGGGGGGCCGGGATTGTTTTTATTACCGGGGTGGCAGACGATATGCACAAGCCGGAAGGGGTCAAATCCTGGGTCAAACTGGTAGCGCAAGGGGCGGCGGCCGTTATTTTAATGGCGTATGGAGTGCATATCCAGGTGTTTGATTGCCCGTGGTTGGATTATCCCCTCTCCTTTTTTTGGGTGATTGGCATTACCAACGCATTTAATTTGTTGGATATTTCCGACGGCCTTTGCACTTCTCAAGCGGCCGTGAGCGCGTTGGGGCTCGCGTGGATTGCCCTGCCCGGCGAAGCCGTTTATGTCAACTTTGCGGCCCTGGCGCTCTTGGGGGCGTGTATCGGTTTTTGGCCGTATAACCACGCCAAACGCTTGAAAACTTTTTTGGGCGACAGCGGCAGTATGCTGCTGGGCTTTTTACTGGCCGCCTTATGTATGGGCACCGGATACAGCCAACACACCAACTTGGGTTTTTTGGCGCCGTTTTTTATTTTGGCGGTGCCGCTGTTTGATACGTTATTTGTTATGCTGGCCCGCGCCTTAAAAGGCAAAAACCCCTTGGCGGGAAGCCCCGACCATATTGTCCAACGCCTCAAACGCGCGTTTCACTTTTCCACCCGCACGGTATTAACCCTTTACATTTTATGGGCCTTATTTAACAATTTACTGGCTTTTGCGCTTACCCGGTGGAACGCTTATTGCGCCCTGGCCTTAATGATTTTCAGCGCCGTATATATGGCGGCGGCTTGCCTATTTTTACTGCATACAGGAAACCCGGCCCATGAAAACTAAAGTGCTTATTATCGGCGCGGGGCTTACCGGGCTCAGCGCGGCTTACCACTTGGAACAGGCCGGATTTTACGATTACCTCCTGTTGGAAGCCGCCCCCACGCCCGGCGGTTTATGCAAAAGTACGGAAAGGCAAGGTTTTACCTTTGATAAAAGCGGCCATTTGCTCCACCTGCGCGACCCGTACGCCTTGGATTTTTTCCGCCGCCTGTTGCCTTTGCACCGTTTAGAGCGCAACGCCGTTGTTTATACGCAAGGGGTGCAAATTCCGTTTCCGTTTCAGGCCCATACTAATTTATTGCCGCAGCCCGCGCGCGGCGTGTGCCAAAGCGGGCTGGAAAATCCGCCCGCTATAAAAGAACCCAAAACCTTGCAAGAGTGGGGCCTGGCCGCGTTCGGCCCCGGCGTATACCAATACTTTTTGAAACCCTACAACACGAAACTTTGGGGCGCAGACCCCGCCAACATGACGGCGGAATGGTGCGGCGCGTTTATCCCCCCCGCCCAAGCCAAAAGCGGCCAGAAATTAGGCTATAACGCCCATTTTTATTATCCTGTAAAAGGCGGAGCCGAGGCCGTTATCCGCGCGTTGGCGGCCCGCGTAAAAAATTTGCACACCCATACGGCCGTGCATACGATAAACTGGGCCACCAAAACCGCCCACACGGCCCGCGGGCCGGTGGCTTTTGAGCGGGTTTTATCCACCGCGCCCCTGCCGGATTTTTTGCGTTTGGGCGGACTCGGCGCGCTGGCTAAACCGCTTACGGCCGCGCCTATCCGCGTGCTGAATGTGGCGGTCAAACATCCGTTTAACCGCTTTCACTGGGCGTACTTCCCGGACGAAGACGTGCCGTTCTACCGGGTGGGGGTGCAAAGTGCGTTTTCCCCCACCAACGCGCCGGAGGGCTGTGCCTCTTTTTATGTGGAATTACCCGGCAACACACGGCCTTCCCCACAGGAAGAAACCCGCATTTTGAGCGCGCTTGCCCAAAAAGGTATAATAAAAAAAGAAGCCGTTTTATTTACTTTTTGGCAGTATTTACCACACGCTTACGCGCTGTACGATTTCGCCCGCACTCCCGCCGTACAACAGGCCGTCCGCCGCCTAGAAGGCTTGGGCGCGCTTTTGGCCGGCAGATACGGTTTGTGGGAGTATTCCTTTATGGAGCGGGGGTTCCTGCAAGGGCGCCAAGCGGCATTAGATTTGTTAAAGGATTTAGCATGAAGATACTTGTTTTCGGGGGCAGTTTTGACCCGGTACACCAAGGCCATGTGGCCTTATTCAAAAAAGCGTTAAAGGCCGTATCGCCCGACGTGGCGCACATTGTGCCGGCGTATCATTCTCCGTTTAAGGCCAAATCGCCCACGCCGTTCAAACTGCGTATGCAAATGCTCAAAAAAGCGTTTGCGGGGCTGGGCAAAAATATCATTTTTGACGATTACGAACTTAAACGCGGCGGCAAAACCTACACTTGCCAGTTGATTGAATACCTGCAAAAACGCTATAAAAAGCCGGAAATTTATTTATTGGTGGGTACGGATTGCCTAAACGACGTACACAACTGGAAAAACCCGGAAATCATCTTTAATAATGCCGTGGTGGTGGCCGGCAAGCGCAAAGGGTATGACGAAAACCCCGCCGCTTTTAAGCATATTTTTCTGCCGGGGTTTTTCCCAAAACTCTCGTCCAGCCGGGTGCGCGCCCATATTTTAGCCTGCGGGGAAATACCCAACACCGTTCCCGCCGCCGTCCGCCCGCTGATAGAGCAACACCAGCTGTACGGTTTATCCATTCACGCCTGGTTAAAAAGCCACCTCAAAACCAACCGCTATATTCACTCCAAAAGTGTGGCGGAACTGGCGGCCGTACTCAGCGATATTTATAATGTAAATGTGGAAAGCGCCGTAAAATGTGGCATTTTGCATGATGCCGGAAAAAGCATGTCCGGCGAACAGCTCATCCGCTTTTGCAAAGAACACAAAATCAAGGCGCCGTTTTTTGAATCTATCTGCGCCCAAGAGCCCAGCCTTTTGCATAGCTACGTTTCCCGTTGGCTGGCCCGGAACGTTTTTAATGTAAAAGATAAAGACATTCTAAACGCGATTGCCGAACACACCTTGGGCAGTTTACGCATGAGTACGCTTTCCAAAATTCTGTTCGTGGCGGATATTTCCTCCAAAGACCGCAAATATAAAGACGCGTTTGTTATACGCAACATGGCCCTGCAAGATTTAGACCGCGCCCTTTTATATGCGGCCAACCGTAAACTGCTGTTTACCATAGATTCGCAAAAATGGCTTTGTCCGTTAGGTACCCGCTTATGGAATCATCTGGTAGAAAACGCCCGGTAATGGGGCGCTGGCTGTTGGTTTTCTTTTTAGCCGCGGTGGGCCTGGCGGCTTGGGGGCAGTTGTCCTCCCCTTTTGCCCAAATTTTAACGCGGCGCCCCAATGCCAATGTGTATTTGTTGGTACTGGCCAAACCCAATGTACTCATCCAATACAACCCGCGCGCCAAAAAAGCGTTAGTTAAAGAGGCCCCCTGCAAACACTGCGACCGCGCCACCGCGCCCGATTTACACTTGCCGGACAATGCCGTTGTGCGCCGCTATACGCCCTTTCAGTTTGATAAAGATGTGGTGTGGGAACGCTTCAAACACCGTTTGGAAACCTGGCGCTACAACCCGTTTTTACTGGTACCGCTCCCGTACCATTATATAGCGGCGTACCTGTCCGGCCGGACGGATTTATCCCCGGCGGAAGCCGCCTTGGCCGCGCTGGAAATAACCAAACTGGAAATAAACGATTTTACCGTAAAAATTACGCCTTTTACCAAACGCAAAAAAGCGCCGGAGCCGGATGCCATTCTCCCGCCGGTGGAAGACAAAGCCCCGTTAGCGGTGGAAGACCGCCCAATCGTGGTGGAAATCCTAAACGCATCCGGCAAAAAGGGCCTGGCGTTGGCGCTCACCCAGTATTTGCGGGAGCAAAACAACAAGGGGCTCCTGCGGGTGGATGTGTTGCAGTATGACAACTACCCCGGCGGAAAACTGAAAGAAACCCGCGTGGTGGATTACAGCGGAAGGCGTATTCAGGTAAAGCAGTTAAGCAGTGCCATCGGCGTACGGCGGGAAATAACCACCGAGCCGCGCGGAACCGCCATTTGCGATACGCGCATTATCCTGGGGCAGGATTTTGAAATGCCTTAATCTCCCATATATACGCAAAAAATGCTAGACTAATGTATATTATTACAGAGGTGGAAAATGAACACAAAAGAAATCGTGTGCTTGGCCGCGCGTTATGCGGACGATAAAAAAGCAGAACAAATTAAAGTAATAGATTTGGGCGGTCTGTCCTCTCTGTGCGATTACATTGTAATAGCCACGGTCACCTCCAAACCGCATTTGGAAGCCGTGGAAGAAGAAATCAGCACCAAATTAAAACAAGAAGGCATTTATAAAATCAACCGTGACGGCGTGGAAAGCAACGTCTGGCGCGTGAGCGACTACGGCAGCTTTTTAGTACACCTTATGACGCCCGAAGCGCGGGAATTTTATGCCTTGGATAAAATTTTCAGCTTTGGCAAAGAAATAGACTTCGCCTTGCCGAAACCCAAAAAAGCGGCCGCTAAAAAAACCGTAAAAAAAGCCACCGCCGCCAAAAAGGCTACGGCCAAAAAAACGGTTGCCAAAAAAACCGCAACCAAAAAGACGGCTACCACTAAAAAAGCCGCCGCCAAAAAAACTACCGCAACCAAAAAGACGGTCAAAAAAACCACTAAAAAGACCGCCAAATAAAACCGATTACCATGTTAGATAAACTAAAAAACGAAATTAACCTTAAACTTACCAGCGCCGCATTCTTCCAAGGGCAGGCTTTGCCGTCCGTGGAGTTTGCCGCCGCGCCCGCCCATACCGGGGCGGATATATCGCTTTCCTGGGCTATGTCCTGCGCCAAAATTCTGCGCAAAAGCCCGCTGGAAATTGCTAAAGAAGCGTGTAAAGTAATCCGCGAAGTCAACGCCGTGACGGATGCCGTGGCGGTGGCCCCCGGGTTTATTAACATTACGCTGGACGACAACTTTATCATCAATACCGCGCGGGACCGCCGCATTAAATCCCGCGAGGCCGAAGACAGCAAACACCATATTTTAATAGAATTTGTTTCCGCCAACCCGACGGGCCCCCTGCATGTGGCCAGTGGGCGCGGGGCCAGCCTGGGCGACAGTTTGGTTAAAATCCACCGCGCCTTGGGCTACTCTTGCGATAGCGAATACTATGTGAATGATGCCGGCAACCAGGCCGAACTGTTGGCGGCGTCCGTTAAAGCCCGCAAAGAGGGCAAAGAACCGCCGGAAAACGGCTATCACGGTTCTTACATTATAGATTTAGCCAACCAAATCCCGGCCGATTTGCCGGAAAGCGAATACGGCCGCTGGGCCATGGAAACGCTGATTAAAACCCAACAGCAGGACATGAAAGATTTTCATGTGGATTTTACCCGCTGGTTCCGCGAATCCGACTTACATAAAGAACACGCCCCGCAAAAAGCGTTGGAATTTTTAACCGCCAAAGGTTATACTTACGAAAAGGAAGGCGCCGTTTGGTTCGGCTCCACCAAAGACGACGAAGCACAAGACGATAAAGACCGCGTGCTGGTGCGCAAAGACGGCCGCCCCACTTATTTTATGGCGGATATTGCCTACCATAAAAATAAATATGACCGCGGCTACGACGAACTGATTGATATTTTAGGGGCGGACCACCACGGTTATGTACCGCGTATGAAAGCCGCCGTACACGCCTTAGGGCACGAAGAAAACTCCTTTGTACCCATTATTCACCAACTGGTGCATTTGACGCAAAAAGGCGAACAGGTAAAAATGTCCAAACGGGCGGGGCACTTTGTCACCCTGCGCGAACTGATGAATGATGTAGGCACGGACGTGTGCCGCTTCTTCTTTGCCAGCCGCACCCCCAACGCCCACATGCTGTTTGATTTGGACCTTGCCAAAACGCAATCCAACGAAAACCCTGTTTTTTATGTGCAGTATGTCCACGCGCGGATTCACTCCATTTTCCGTGCGGCGGCCGAAAAGAATATTTCCATGGCCGACGGCGTACGCACCCCGCTTGCCCCGCAAGAACGCGCGCTTCTATTAAAACTGATTTGGTTTAAGGAAGTTTTGCGCAACTGCGTGCGGGATTTAAGCCCCCACCACCTGACGACGTATCTGACGGAACTGGCCGGGTTGTTCCATGCGTTTTATGATACCTGCCGGGTGCTGGACGAAAATGATTTGCAAACCACGGGTTCCCGCCTGTTTATCTGCCACCGCGTTGCGGAGCGGATTAAAAAAGGCTTGGAATTTATTGGTGTAAGCGCCCCGGAACAGATGTAAAACCGGGCACTTCAAACAGTATTTATATTACGGAAAATCTCTTTCCCTTCCACAAGGTGAGAGATTTTCCTGTCTATATCCGTTAAGAGAGGTTCTCTGATGAAAAAACTGTATTTTTTAGCCGCGGCCTTGTTGTTGGCTCCGGGCTCCTTTGCGGCCCCTACCGAGGCCGACACTGCCTTTGCGGAAGGTAATTTTTCAGCCGCCTTAAAAGCATACCAGCAAGCGCTTCCGGCGGCGGATTCCAAAGCGGCGCGCTACAAAACCCAACTGCGCATAACCGCCTGCCAGTATATGTTGGGGCAATACCTGCAAGCCGCCAAAACCATGTACGGCTATGAACTGCCGCAAGAGGACCTCTGGAAAGCGCGTTTTTTGCTGTACCGTATTCACACCGGGCAACGGGTAAAGAATATATACGCCGCCACCCTGCCCAAAGCGGAAGAGGAAAATGTTTCCGGCAATTTGGAAAAATGGACCGCCGCCCAGTGGGATGACGCCCTGGATACGGATTTCCAAGCGCTTTGGAACCTGCGCACCGCGTTAATTAACGCCCCGGTTAAAGACGAAACGCTCATTTTATCCGTCAAAGATACCGACGAAAAACGCATTCCCACCCTGTTTGATTTTACCTTAAATTTATGGAAAGAGCGCCTGGTACAGGCGGACATGCCGGCCCCCCTGCCGCGTGCCGAACAATTTACCTCGGCCTCTTTCAAGGCGGAGCCCAACGCCCAAAACGCGATGGAAAAACTGGCCGCTCTGCTAGACGAAGCCGCCCGCCTGGACGGGAAAAACCGCCAAAATGCCAAAATTTTCTGGCGCGCAGACCGTTTAACGCTCCCGTTTGATTATGCGCACCGCTTTGAAATGACGGACGCCCAAGCGGCCCGCCTGCAAACAGCCGCCCGCCTGGAAGAAATTGCCGGCTCCAAACCGGCGCCCAAGGGTTGGTTCGGGCGCATAAAAGGCTTTGTAGCGCCGGAAAAAGCGCTGTATGCCCGCGCTTACGCGGCCTACCGCGCGGCACAGTTGCAAAACGATTCCCAAGCATACGAAGCCGCCGTAAAAACGTGCCAATATGCCACCCAACAACTGGCGGGCAATTATTATGCCAAAGCCTGTGCCAATTTGGCGGCGGAAATTCAGGCGCCCTCTTTGCAGGTGCAAGCCGCGCCCATGAACCAAAACCCGCAAGCGCTTAAATTAGCGTTTACGGCGCGCAACATTCCCACCGTCTATGTGCGGATTTACCCCCTCACCCGGGGCGAATTAAAAACCTACGCCAAAACGGACCGTTGGAACCGCACACTAAACTCTTGGAATTATTTAACCCGCTTGAACGACAACGCTATCCGCGCGATTTTGGCAGACAAAACGCCGCTTAAAACCTTGTCCGGCGCGGTGGAATACGAAAAACCGTACGCCTATAAAGAAACACAGGTAAAATTGCCCGCGTTGGAACGCGGCTTTTATGCGGTACTTTTAGCGCAGGAAGCCGCTTTTAATCCGGCGCAAGCCCCGGTAAAAGCCCTGGTGCTGAACGTGACGGATTTGGCCCTGTTTGTCAGCGCGGCGGCCGAAGACAACCCGGACAAATACACCGCGCTCTTAAACGCCAAACCCTCCGTTTACACGCCCAACATTTTCCGCATTTATGCGTTGGACTTAAAAACCGGCGAAAGCGTACCCCAGGCCGATTTAGATATTTTTACGGAATGGAAAGGCACCCGCATACAGGGCCAAACCAATGAAGACGGCGTATTTGAACTGGCCCGCAAAGTGACGGTCAACGCCGAGCGGGCAAATAATTCTTATTTTGTGAACCCGCTGGCCGTTAAAGGGGCCGATACCGCGTTTACCAATGCTCCGGTGTACTTCCATTTTAACGCGCAAGACCCGGTGCGCCTGTTCGCGCAGACGGACCGCGCCATTTACCGCCCCGGCCAAAAAGTACAGTTTTCCGTACAGGCGTTTGAACAGGTGGTGCGCGGTTTGCAAACCTTAACCGGGCGCCCGGTTAAAGTGCTGTTGCGGGACGCCAACTACAACAAAATTTATTCCGCCACGCTGGACACCAACCCGTTTGGAACGGCGGCCGGCGCGTTTACCTTGCCTCAAGATGCGCTTTTAGGCTCGTTTACCTTGGAAGCCACCCTTTCCGCCGGTAAACGCACGTTCCGCACGTATGCGCATTTTCAGGTGGAAGAATACAAACGCCCCGATTATAAAGTGGAATTTGACGATAACGCCCCCGCCTTACTGGAATTTGGCAAAACGGCCCTGGTGCAAGGTTCCGCCCGGTATTACTTCGGTGCGCCCTTGCAAAACGCCCCGGTCAAATACACCATTTACCAACAGGAATTTATCCCGCCGTTTTTCTGGTGGTATCCGCGCGCGTATTTTAACCGCCCGGAAAAACTCCTGGCTACCGGGCAAACCCAGACCGACGACAAAGGGAACTTCAAAATAGAATTTACCCCCCGCGCGGGCGAGGACAAAAACGCCCCGGTCCGCTACCAAATCAAGGCGGATGTATACGACCCCAGCGGCCGCGTGATTACCGCCCAAAACACTTATCAAGCCGCACGCCAGGCGCATTTTTTTAATGTGCGCTTTACCCAAGGCTTTTATGATGCCGGGCACGCCGCACCGCTTGCCACCGTGCAACTGGCCGACATTAACGGCCGCGCCGCGCACGGCAAAGCAACGGCCGTCATTGATTTATTGGAAAACGCGCCGGACCTTTCCGGCTCCAAGGATAAAAATTTGTTCCCGGAGCAGGACTCCGCATTGGAGCGCGCCTTTGCCCGTACCAAAGCCGTGCGCCAAGTGCTTAAACAGGAAATAGACCTGCGCCAAGCGGACGAAAAAACGCTTTCTCTCCCCGCCTTGCCGGAAGGGATTTACCGCCTGACGCTTACTTCCGCCAAAGCGCAAGATGTGTCTTTAATCTTTGTGGTGGCGGGCGAAACGCCTGCGCTTAACTTGCCGGCGGTGGCTCTCGTTCAACACGCGCAGTATTACCCGGGCACCAACGCCAAATTTTTAATCGGCGCCGGCGCTTTAACCGGGGGCAAACATATAGAACTATATGGGGATAAAAATTTTGTTATCGGCAAACAAACCCTGCCCGGCGGAGTGAGTGTTTTATCCGTGCCCGTTCAGGCAGAACACCGCGGCGGGCTCGGCCTGCGTTGGTTTGGGGTTTCCCAATACCAAATGTACCAACAGACCGCCTTTATAGACGTTCCGTTTGACCAAAAACAACTCCGGGTCAACTTAACGGTTCCCGCCACCCAACAACCGGGCCAAAAGACCCGGTGGAGCCTTACCGCCAAGGACGCTAACGGTGCGGGCGTACAAGGCCAGGCCAGCGTGACGGTGTACGACAGCGCATTAGATTATTACGCCAAGCCGGAAGAGCGCTTAACCCTAAAAGCGTTGTTTGCACCCATCACGCCCCTGGGCAACGCAAGCGGCAGTTTGTTCAATACATCTGCCAACACGTTGGCGGAAGAAAGCGCGTTTATGAAACCGCCGTTTGAAGATAACTCCGCCCTGCCCTTGCCGCAATTCAATTTACAGCCGGTTTTCCACTCTTACCGCAACTTTATGCGCGCAGGGGCCAAACTGGCCGCGGCCGGAAATATGCTTATGGCCCGCTCTGCGGCGGCGCCTATGATGGCCGAAGAAAAGGCGGAAGCCGCGTTAGATACGGCAGACACCGCCACCCTGGAAAGCGCCGCCCAAGCGCCGGAAGCGGACTCCCCCGCCGTGCGTGCGGACTTTAACGAAACGGCCTATTTTAACCCCGCACTCCCGGTAAACGGCGGGCAGGCGCCCCTCCACTTTACCTTGCCGCAAAGTTTAACCCAATGGAATGTGCGCGGCTTTGTGCTGACGCGCTCCGCCAATTTTGGCGCATTTACGGCCACCACCGTCACCCGCAAGGACTTTATGGTCCGCCTGCAACTGCCCCGCTTTTTGCGCGAGGGCGACAAAACCACCCTGCAAGCGGCGCTAACCAACTTAACCAAGCGGAAAATAACCGCGCAGGTGGAGCTGAACATTCAGCAAAACGGCATTGACGCTAAAGAGATTTTCGGCATTAAAAAAGCGGTTAAAACCGTCACCGTTCCGGCGGGGCAGACCGTTTTTGCCGCGTGGGAAAGCACGGTCAATTCCACCCCGGAAATGACCGATATTACCGTGACGGCCCGCGCCGGACGGCAAATGGATGCCGAGTCCAAAACTATCCCGGTTTTGCCCAGTAAAGAGCGCTTACTGGCCAGCGTAAGCAAAGCCTTACAAAACGGCTCCAACACGTTGGAACTGACGGAGCTAATCCGCCAACCGCAAGCCAAGCCCGAAACCGCCGTTCTGCAAATCAACCCGAGTTTGGCCCTGAACGTATTTAACCGCGTGCCGCAACTCTTGTCCTCCCAACGGCAAGACTTGCTCAGCCTGCTCAACCGCTATGTGCCGCTCGCGGTCACGCACAGCTTTTACCAACAATATCCGGCCCTCCGGCAGGCGGCCGACAAACTGCCCAAACGCCATACGCTTACCCCGGCGTGGGACGAAACCGACCCCCTGCGCTTAACGCTGTTAGAGCAAACGCCGTGGCTAGCCATTTCCCAAGGCCGCCCGGTGCAGGAAAGCAACCTCATCAGCCTGTTTGAGCCGGAAACCGTGGCCCGCCAACAAGCCAAAACCGTAGCCGCCCTTAAAAAATATCAAAATGCGGACGGCGCATTTACTTGGCTCCCCGGCGGAAATGACGACGAATACTTAACCCTCTACGCCTTGGATAACTTTGCGCAAGCCGCGCGGGCGCAGGCGCAACTTCCGCAAGCGATGGTTAAAAAAGCCTATACCTTTGCGGTGGCCGCCGTCAACCGCCGTTTAAGCCAAAGCAAAACGCCCGGCGAAGGGGATGTGGCACACGCCCTGTATGCGGCGTATGTGCTAACCGCGTTCCCGGCGGAGTGGAACGAAGTAAAAACGGCGCGGGAAGACGTGCAAAACTGGGCGGCGTATGCCGATAAATACGCCCGCTTTATGACCCCGCTGGGCCAAACGTATGCGGCGGCGGTCTTCCACCGTTTAGGGCAGGAAGCCAAAGCCCAAAAGTATTTGGATTTGGTCCTTTCCCGCTTGCAGGACGACCCGCTGACCGGAGCGCACTTTGCGCCGGAACCCCAAAGCTGGGTCTGGTACCGCGACACGCTTTCCACCCAAACGGCCACTCTGCAAACGCTACTGGAAATCCGCCCGCAGGCCCCGCAAACGGCGGCTATGGCCCGGTGGCTCTTGTTTAACGGCAAAGCTACCGTTTGGGAAAGCCCCCGCTCGGCCGCCCAAGCCGTTTTTGCGTTATTAAATTATATGAACCAAAAAGGCTTTTTAAGTGGTCCCAGCCACTATACGTTGCACTGGGGCCCGGTGCAGGAAAAAATCACGCTCCAACCGTTAGACTTTGCGGCGGACCCGCGCTACACGCGCCGCAGTGGGCTCACCAAAGAGTTATACACGGCCCAAATTACCAAACAGGGCGGGGCGGAAGATTTTGCCTCCCTGTCCGTGGTGTATTCCACCCCCAAGGCCGCGGCCTCGCCCAAAGGGGTCATTCAGGTCACACGGGAATACTTCTTAAAATATACGCAAGAGGGAGAGCCCAAATTGCGCCGTTTGGAAGACTTAACCCCGGTACAGGCGGGCGACGAAGTGGAAGTGCATTTAACCCTCACCGCGGAGAGCGCCTTTGACTATGTCCTGCTTTCGGACCCCAAACCCGCCGGATTTGAAAGTGATTCGCTCCTGTCCGGCTGGACGGCAGAGCCACTGCCTATGTATCAGGAAAATAAAGAGGCCTCCACCCGGTTTTATTTGAACCGCGTGCCTGCGGGTACCTTTACCCTCACTTATGTATTGCGGCCCGGTACCGCCGGAGAATACCGGGTACCTGCCGCGCAGGTGCAATCCATGTACGCGCCGGAATTTGGCGCCCACAGCGCGGCCGAAACCCTGTATGTAAATTAAACAGGTTTTACCCAACGCCCCGCCCGTTGCGGCGGGGCTTTTTTATTGTCTTTTCCGCGTACAGAATATACTATAATAAAGAAAATAAATAGTAAGGAGTTTATATGCCATCCGTTTTGGAGTTATGTTCCCCCGCGCAGGGATTTTTAAGGCCGTTAGAGCAAGTGCCGGACCCGGTATTCAGCGAACACATGCTGGGCAACGGCTTTGCCATAGAACCGGCCGAAGGCATTTTGTATGCTCCCTTTGCGGGAACCGTCAGCAATATCAATAAAAATGCCCATGCGCTGGTACTCACCCAAAACGGTTTTGAAATTCTCCTGCACATTGGGTTGGAAACGGTGGCTCTAAAAGGCCAAGGCTTTGAAGTATTAGTACAAGAGGGGCAAAGCGTGTCCTGCGGGCAGGCGCTGATTCGTTTTGACCTGGCCGCCCTCAAAAACGCGGTGCCTTGTTATTGGATTATGTGTACCGTCACAGCGCCGGAAGCGGCCCCGGTGGCGTTAAGCGCCCCGCGCGCCGTAAAACCCGGGGAAAAAGTAGCCGTAGCCGGAGCGCAGGAATTTCCTGCCGCCGACACAAGCGCGCCGGAAAATGCCCCCGCTTTTGACAGCGCCCCCATTACCATTACCAACCCCAACGGTTTGCACGCGCGCCCGGCAGGCGTGTTGGCCCGCTTGGCCGCTCAATATGATTTTCCTATTTTAATTGTTTATAACCAAACGGAAACCAACGCCAAAAGCACCGTCAGCATTATGGCTTTAGCCTTGGAAAAGGGCTCCGCTATCCAACTGCGCGCCCGCACGGCAGACGAACAAGCCGCCCAAAGCGCACTAACCGCACTTACGCAAGCGCTAACAGACGGCCTGGGGGAAACGCCCTGTAAATGCACGCCAAAACCCGCGTTGGATTTTTCCCGGGCGCTCACGCTAAAAGCCTTATCATGCGGGGGCGGTTTTGCCCACGGCCCGGCATACGTTTATACGGCCGGGGAAATCCCGTTTGAAGAAAACGCCCAAAACCCCGCCGCCGAACAAACGCGCCTAAACGAAATTTTAGCCCAACAGGAAGAAACGTTGCAGGAAGAAATTTCCCACGCTTCTTCCACCGCCGCGCAGGACATTTTGCAAGCGCATTTGGGCTTACTGAAAGACCCGTTTTTGCTTTCCCACGCGCAAAAAATAATGGAACAAGGCAAAACGGCCGCTTTTGCGTTTAACGAGGCTATCCGCGCCAGCGTGGAACTCCTCAAAAAAACCAAAAACCGCTTTTTAATGGAGCGCATTGCGGACCTGAAAGACTTACGCAAGCGCGTGCTTTTGGCGCTCAACGGGCAAAGCGCGGCCCTGCCGGCTTTTCCGGCCGGGTGCGTGATTTTTGCCGAAGATTTACTTCCCTCGGACTTGGCCTTTTTGGAAGGCCGCGTAAGCGGCGTGGTGTTGGCCGCCGGCTCGCCCACCGCCCATGTGTGCATTATGCTACGCAATATGGGCCTGCCCGCGTTAGCCTGCGCCGGGGAAGAAGTGTTGCAAATCCCCGCCGGGAGTGACACGTTTATAGATGCCGCCCAAGGCACTTTATACATTAATCCCTCCGCGCCGGACCGCGCCCGCCTGCTGACGGAAATGGACGCCGCCCGCCTGCAACTGGAGCAAGACATACAAGCCGGGCAAGCCCCCGCCTTAACATTAGACGGCGTGCGCATTACCGTAGGCGGCAACATCTGTAATGAAAAAGAAGCCCTGCAAGCCTATCAAAACGGGGCGGATTCCCTGGGGTTAGTGCGCACGGAACTTTTATTTTTGCAAAACCAAACCCATGCCCCTAGCGAGGACGAACAACTGCGCCAGTATCAAGGCATTGTAAACGCCATGCACGGGCGGCCCGTCACTTTACGCACGCTGGATATTGGCGGAGATAAGCCGGCGCCGTACCTCAACCTGCCGCCAGAAGAAAACCCGGTTTTGGGCATACGCGGGGTGCGTGCGTACGGGACCAATAAAGAGGTATTTTTATCCCAACTGCGCGCCATGTTGCGCGTGCAACCCGCCGGGCAAGTGCGCATTATGATTCCCATGGTGGGCTTTGTAAGCGAGGCCCAAGCCTGCCGCCGCTTAATAGAGCAGGAAAAACAGGCCCTCGGCATACAGGCCAAAGTGGAAACCGGCATTATGGTAGAAGTACCGTCGGCCGCTTTACTGGCCGAACAGTTTGCCCAAACGGCGGATTTTTTCTCGTTAGGAACGAACGATTTAACCCAATACACCCTGGCCATAGACCGCGGCCACCCGCTGTTAGCCGCCCGCGCCGACCACCTGCACCCGGCCGTACTGCATTTAATTGCACGCACCGGGCAAGCGGCCCAAACTGCCCATATTCCCGCCGCCGTTTGCGGGGCCATGGCGGGCGATACGGACGCCGTCCCCTTGCTGGTGGGGTTAGGGATAACGGAACTGGCCGTTTCCGCCGGAGCGATTGGCAAAATAAAAGCGTTGGTGCGGCGCTTAAACGCGGCGGATTGCCGGGCGTTGGCCCAACAGGCGCTTATCTTGCCGGATGCACAAGCCGTGCGGGAACTGGTGCGCCGCCATTTCAGTAAATAGGAGAAACTTTTATGACACTGCTAAAAACATTTTTTTCTGCCGTCGGGCGCGGGCTCGTTCAACTGGGCAAGGCGCTTATGTTGCCTATTGCGGTACTGCCGGTAGCCGGGCTGCTACTGCGTTTAGGCCAGCCGGATTTACTCAATATTGCCTGTTTGGCCTCGGCCGGGAATGCGGTATTTAGCAATTTACCCATTATTTTTGCGTTGGGCGTGGCTACCAGTTTTGCGCGCGAACACCACGGCGCGGCCGCCTTGGCGGCGTTTGTGGGGTATGTGATTCAAACGGCGGCTTTTAAGGCGTTGGACCCCGCTGGAGATATGGGCGTTTTAGGCGGCATTATTGCCGGGGTTTTGGCGGGTGCGTTATATAACCGCTACCACGATATTAAACTCCCCCCGTATTTGGCATTTTTCGGCGGGCGGCGCTTTGTGCCCATTATTACCGGGGCGGCGTGTTTGTTGGTAGCCGTACTGGCGTATTTTATATGGCCGTTTGCCGGGCGGCTGATTGGCGCGTTTGGCAACTGGACGATTTCGTCGGGCAATATCGGGTTGTTCTGCTATGGGGTAGCCAACCGCCTGTTAATTCCGCTCGGCTTGCACCACATTTTGAATAATTTGGTTTGGTTCCAATTTGGGGATTTCGCCACCCTGCAAAACGGCGTGCAAACCGTTGTTCATGGGGATTTGACCCGCTTTTTTGCCGCCGACCCCACCGCCGGAGCGTTTATGGCGGGGTTCTTCCCTATTATGATGTTCGGCCTGCCTGCCGCGTGTTTAGCCATGCTGACAACGGCCAAAACCACCGCTAAAAAAGCCACGGCGGGACTGTTATTATCTATCGCCTTGACCTCTTTTTTAACAGGCATTACGGAGCCGATAGAATTTTCGTTTATGTTTTTGGCCTTTCCGCTCTATATTCTCCACGCGGTGCTGACCGGGCTTTCCATGGTGGTAATGAATGTATTGCAGGTAAAGCTGGGGTTTACCTTTTCGGCCGGATTGTTTGATTATCTGTTAAGCTATGGCCTGGGGCACAACGGGCTTTATTTACTGCCGGTGGGCCTGGCGTACGGCGCGCTGTATTACGCGCTGTTTGTGTGGGTCATAAAAAAATGGAACCTGCCCACCCCCGGGCGGGAAGAAAGCGCCGCGCCGTTGCCCGCCGCCGCTTTAGGCACCGCTCCGCAACCGGAACCGCAAGCCGCCCCGCAGGCCCAAACCGCCGAAACGCAACCGCTTTCCCGCGCGGCAAAGTATATTGCGGCGTTGGGCGGCAAAGCCAACATTAAAACCTTGGATTCCTGCGCCACGCGCCTGCGTTTGGAAGTGTTTAACAGTGATTTGGTAGATACCGCCGCCCTCAAACAATTAAGGGCCCGCGGTGTTGTAAAAGCGGCCGGCGGCATGGTGCAGGTAGTGATTGGGCCGGACGTGGAATTAATCAGTGCGGAAATCCAACACCATTTGCAACAGGACACCCCATGCGCCTAATTATTCCGGCTTGTTCCCCGGGCCAATGGGCCGCCCGGTACATTCAAAAAACGGCCCTGGCGTTTTTTAAGAGCCACCCGGCCCAACGCTTTACGCTGGGGCTACCCACCGGGGGAACGGTGGAAGAAATGTACGCCTGTTTGTGCCAACTCTACCAAACCGGGCAGTTGGACTTTGCCCGATTTACCACATTTAATATGGACGAATACGCCCAACTGCCGCCGGATAACCCCCAAAGCTACCACGCGTATATGCGCACCCGGTTGTTTGATACCGTCAACATCCCCGCCCAAGAAATTCACCTGCTAAACGGCCTGGCGCCGGACCCGCACGCTGAATGTGCCGCGTATGAAAGCGCTATCCGGCAGGCGGGCGGCATACGGTTGTTTGTCGGCGGGGTGGGAAGAAACGGACATATTGCGTTTAACGAGCCGGGCTCGGCCTTTTCTTCCCGCACGCGGCTCGTGGAACTGACCCCCGGCACCCGGCAAGCCAACGCGCGCTTTTTTAACCATAACTTACAAGCCGTGCCCACGCACGCGCTGACGGTGGGCATTGGCACTGTGTCTGATGCGCAGGAAGTGCTTATTTTAGCCACCGGGGAAAGCAAAGCGCCTGTTCTGCACCAATTAGCCATACAGGCACCCGACGAAAGTTGCCCTATTTCCGCCTTAAAATTACACCCGCGCGCCACCTTATTGGCGGACCGCGCCGCGGCACACTTATTGCCCGAAAACTTGCAACGCGAATTACGCGCACAAGCCGCCGCCCACCCGGCGCAAGACGCGCAACTGGAACTCCCATGAAAACACTTTTTTTACTCAATGTGACGGCCATTACCCCGCGCGGTTTACAGCCGAACCACACCATTCAAATCCAGGACGGGCGCATTACGGCCGTTCTGCCGAATGAAAACGTACACGAATTGCCCGCAGACGTGGAAATTTTTGATGCGTGCGGGGCGTATGCCGCACCGGGGTTTATAGATTTGCACATTCACGGCTACGCCGGGCACGGGCCGGAAAACGCCAATGCGGACGATTTACTGGCTATGTCCGCCGCGCTGGCTAAACAGGGCGTTTGCGCGTTTTGCCCCACGCTGTATTGCGGCACGGAAGAAGAAATGGCCCCTATTTTGCGCGCCACCGTGGGAGCGTTCGGGCGGGAAACAGGCGCAAAAATGCTCGGCTACCACTTGGAAGGGCCTTTTATTTCCCCCCAAAAACCGGGCGTTATGAAACCGCAGGATATTTTGGCGCCTTCTGTGGACGTGTTGGCCCGCTTGTACGAGGCCGCGCAAGGCAAAATTTGCAGTATGACCCTGGCGCCCGAACGCCCCGGCATGGAGCCTGTTATTGCGTTCTGCCGGGAACACCGTATTTTAATGCAGGCCGGGCACACCAACGCCACTTATGAGGAATTTTTAGCCGCCACCCGCCAAGGCATTACGCACGCCACCCATTTGTTTAACGCCATGAGTCCGTTTAACCACCGCGCACCGGGGGCCGCCGGAGCGGTGCTGTTGCACCCGCAAATTTCGTGCGAAATTATTGCCGACGGCGTACACGTTCACCCGGACGTAGTGCGCTTTTTAGGCCGCATAAAACCGCCCCAACAAATTGCCTTGGTGACGGACGCGCTAAAACCCACCGGGCAAGAAAAGGGCCCTTTTTATGCCAATGGGGAAGAAGTTATTTTGGACGGCGGCGTTTGGAAACGCAAGGCGGATAAAGTGATTGCCGGCTCCGCCCTGACCATGTTAAAAGGCGTGCAAAATTTGGTGCGCTTTGGGTTTACATTGGCACAAGCGGCGGCATGCGCGGCGGCGGTTCCGGCGCGTTTACTGGGGCTGAACACGCGCGGGCAAGTGGCCCCCGGCATGCGGGCCGATTTAACCCTGTTTGACAAGGATTTCCACCTAAAAGCCGTATTTATTAACGGGGAGCGGAAATAGCACGCAATTTTGATGTGAAAAATCCCGGGATTATCAGACCCGGGATTTTTGAAAACACGCGCAACATTTACGGCAATTTGTAGGTAGTGCCGCTAATTAAAGTTCCCCCCATGGACTTACACACTTTTTCATGCCCGAAACAACGGCGCTCCCCAGGGTTGGATGAATTTTGCAGATACTGACGGTAATAAATATAATTCGTACCGTCCGGCAGGCGGGCCTCCACATATAATACACCACTTCCTCCCGCTATGTCCCCTGTACCACCCAATAAATCAATAATTATTCCGTTAGAAAGTTTCACATAACCATCATCGGTTGCCCCACCCGCCAAGGCAACCCCCGGGGGCATGGATACATCCAAGCTGGATACATTCCCCGTATACACTCCATTGGCGTGATAGTAAACTTCTTCCGCATCCGACAAAGTTTTAACCAGCGGAATAACGGCCGCCAAGCGGCTCTTTTTTACGGCCACCTCATATTGCGGCAACGCCACGCCTGCTAAAATGCCGATAATGAGTACAACGACCAACAACTCAATCAGCGTAAAGCCGCCTAAACGGCTTATATTTGCGTTTTTCATGTAAAACCTCATTTTTTG
>UMHY01017268.1_pt1 | contig 69276 bp, 50 predicted proteins | sample 1965661 | NCBI WGS metagenome assembly UMHY01 (sample SAMEA4836112, study PRJEB28245) | human gut metagenome | biome: gut microbiome; material: fecal sample | place: Denmark | collected 2008
TTCTCTACAGACGATTCCATGGATGGACGCGAGGTGCTGGATTATTACAGAACCAGGTTCCAGTTGGAATTTTGCTTTAGAGATGGCAAGCAGCATGCAGGAATCACCAACTGCCAGTCTACCGACTTCAGGAAATTGGATTTTCACTTCAATGCATCGCTTGCTGCTGTCAACTTGGCCAAAGCGGCATGTAAGAGGCTCGGAATAACCTATTCCATATCCTCCTGCAAGTCATTCATACACAATGATTATATGCTTGAACGATTTATTTGCGTGTTTGGGATTAGACCAGACCCGCAAGTTATTGACTAACTTTTCAAAGAACTCATTTTATTTACTGCCAGAGTCGCTTAGGCTTGGCGAATTTTTAACGAACTATTGTCCTCTTGGAAAGAAAAGAAAAAATCCCCCGCTTGTCACTTTTCAGAGCAAGCGGGGGATTTCCGAAATATATACGGGGAAGTGTATTATTTCTCGATATCTACCAATTCTACTTCAAAAATCAAAGTAGAGAAAGGTTTGATTTTACCAGCTTCCTGTGCACCGTATCCCAGTTCCTGAGGAATATACAATTCCCATTTAGAACCTACCGGCATCATCTTCAGGGCTTCAGTCCATCCCGGAATTACACGGTTAACGGCCAATGTAATAGGCTCTTTAGAAGAGTCGAATTCAGTACCGTCAATCATTGTACCTTTGTAGTTTACTTTTACACGTGAAGTGTCAGCAGGCAAAGCTCCTGTACCCTTAGTGATGATTTTGTACTGCAAACCGCTGGCAGTTGTCTGAATACCTTCTTTGCTCTTGTTGTTAGCCAGGAATTCTTCGTTCTGTTTCTTGTAGTCTGCATATTTAGCTTCCAATGCTTTTGACTTGATCAATTCTGCTTTCAGACGTACATAAGCACTTGCAGAGTCAGTTGTTACGATGCTCTGTTTCTTTACAGCAGCGATGAATCCAGCCAGGAAGTTATCTTTGTTCAAAGCCTGAGTAGAATCCTGTCCAAAGATCTGACGGTTGTTGTAGTCGAACATGTCACCGCTTACCTGCTGGCCAATCTGCATACCTGCCAAATAAGCTTTCTGCTTAGCGTCAGTTTCCTTGCAGCCTTGTTCCAGACCTTTGATGAAGTCTGCTACGTATGCTGAATCTACTCCCAGACGACCCTGTACATATTCCATCAATCCCTGAGTGTTTGTTACACCCATCATATAAGACAAAGAGTCTACATCGCTTTTCAGGTTTGCTTTCGGTCCCTGTGCTGTACATGATGCCAGGCTGGCTGCAGCGGCAAGCATCATAAAGAATGTACCTTTTTTCATTTGCTTTATTTTTTATAATACTTCAATTAATTCTACTTCGAAAATCAGTGTGCTGTGAGGCGGAATCATTTCGCCTGCACCTTGTGCACCGTATGCCAGGTCTGACGGAATGTAGAGTTTCCATTTGGCTCCTTCTGACATCAGCTGCAGTGCTTCCACCCATCCTTTAATTACCTGGTTCACACCGAACACAGCTGGTTCACCACGTTTGATAGAGCTGTCGAACAATGTACCGTCAATCAGTGTGCCTTCATAGTGGCAACGTACGCGGTCGGTTGCTTTCGGTTTTTTACCGTTTCCTTCAGTGATTACTTCGTACTGTAATCCGCTTGGCAAGGTTACGATGTTCGGGTTTTTCTTGTTTTCTTCCAGGAAAGCTTTTCCCTTTTCTATGTTTTCTGCGTTCATTTTCTCTTCTAATTCAGTGAAATATTTGTTGACGATTTCACGTGCTTCATTGTGAGAAATTGCAGTTTGGTTTCCTTCCAATACGTCTTTGATAGCCTGTGCAAAGTCATTTACATCAATTGAACGAGCACCCATGCTCAATAGATTTTGGCCAATCCCCAGACCAATGGCGTAGCTAAATTTATCCATAAACAGATTTTGTATTAATAAATGAATTAACGAGGGGCAAAGGTATCTTTTTTCTGTGAATGTGAGGAATTTTGATTGATAAAATTTCTTATTTTTGGATGATGAAACTTTTTAATGATAATGTATCTAAAATCAGGAGGATAAGAAGATGAAAAATCTGGTAGTATTGACAGGAGCCGGCATGAGTGCGGAAAGTGGAATCAGTACGTTTCGTGATGCAGGAGGGCTTTGGGACCAGTATCCGGTGGAGCAGGTGGCTACCCCTGAAGGATATGCTGCCAATCCGAAGTTAGTGACTAATTTTTATAATGAACGCAGAAAGCAACTGCTTGAGGTGAAGCCGAACAGGGGGCATGAACTTTTAGCAGAGCTGGAGACATATTTTCATGTGACCGTGATTACCCAGAATGTGGATAATCTGCACGAACGTGCAGGGAGTACAGAGGTAATTCATCTTCATGGAGAACTTACGAAGGTGACTTCCAGCTTTCAACCCAATAATCCGCGTTTTATAAAAGAGCTTAAGCCGGAGGAATATGAGGTGCGGATGGGAGACAAGGCGCCCGACGGTTCGCAGTTCCGTCCTTTTATTGTTTGGTTCGGAGAAGCGGTACCCATGATTGAAACTGCTATCGATTATGTGGATAAAGCGGATATATTTGTAATAATCGGTACTTCGCTGAATGTATACCCTGCTGCCGGCTTGCTGAACTACGTACATCCCGGGGTACCAGTCTATCTGATAGACCCTAAGGAAGTGCGCATTGCTTCAGGACGCGCGGTACATGTGATTCAGAAAGGAGCTTCCGAAGGAATGGAAGAATTAAAAAAAATGTTATTGGAAATACGAGATTAAACAAATTCTTTCTATATTTGTTATCATTTTAAACTGAGAATAGATACTAATTATTGTTTTAATAAACTGACTGATTATGAAAAAGTACATTTGCACAGTATGTGATTGGGTTTACGATCCGGAAGTAGGGGATCCAGAAGGTGGAATTGCTCCGGGTACAGCTTTTGAAGATATTCCTGAAGATTGGGTTTGCCCGGTTTGCGGAGTTGGAAAAGAAGATTTCCAGGTAGTAGAAGATTAATAAACTTTTCTTGATAAGGACGGCCTTCTAAAAAGTATGCCATATACTTTTAGAAGGCCGTTTTCATATCTTTATTCTTGTAGAATAATTCCCATTTTTTTCATCAGGAAACAAGCGTTCATGTTTTGAGCCACTCCTTCGCGCAGTTTATAGGAGAAAGTCAGTTCATTTTCCTTTATATCAGCTTCGAAACAGTAATTCCGTATTTCTTCAGGGAATTGTTTGATGAGGTTTCCTAACAGAAGGTCGTGTGTGGCTATAATGCCGTTGGCCTTCAGCTGCATAAACTGACGAATCAAATCAAAAGACCCTTTTTGTTTGTCCATGGAGTTGGTCCCTTTCAATATTTCATCCAGAATAATAAATAGCTGCTGTCCTTGATTTAGCAGGTCGATAATGCGTTTCAACCGTTTCAGTTCGGCAAAGAAGTATGATTCATTATCGGAAAGTGAGTCAGAGGTGCGCAGGCTGGTAATGAGCTGATTTGGGTGAAGCTTGAGTTTCTCGCAGCATACAGGGGCTCCGACGCAGGCCAGCAGGTAATTCACGCCGATAGTTCGCAGGTAAGTGCTTTTCCCGGCCATATTGGCTCCGGTAATAATCAGGAAAAACGGACGTGACGGAATGGTAGCATCGTTTTTCACGCATTGGGAAACTGGCATAAGGGGATGCCCCATTTGTGTGGCCAGAAAACAGAAAGGCTTTTCTGTCAGTTCCGGGTAGGTGTATTGCGGATGATTGTAGGCAAAGGTACCCAGTGAACATAAGGCATCCAGTTCACCCACAGTTTCCAGCCATTCGCTGATATACTGTCCGTAGCGTACTTTCCATCGTTCTATGCGGACAATTTCCTGAAGCTGGAAAAAGATGCTTCCTTCCAATAACACATAAAGGAACTGGTTGTTGCGTAAATCCAGTCGGTCGAGTTCTTTGGATAATTGTTGCAAAGCCTGTATAGGTGACTGGCCGTTCAGGTTGAATCGCTCCATCAGTTCCAGCATACCAGCTGACTTCCAGTCTTCTGCTTTTGCCAAGGCGATGAGTCGGGCATATCCGTTCAGGCTTTTCAACTGCTTTCCGTAAGTCTCCTGTATGTAGGTGGCCCGTTTGATAATTCCAAAACTGAGAACCAGGAAGATACCGAATGAAAGTCCCAGCCAGGAAAATGAAGTCCATCCGATAAGGGAAGTTATCAACAAGAGGCTGTTAATAACTGGCACTCCCCAGATAAAGGCTTTCACCCATCCGGCGTACAGGTATTGTGCGGGACTCTGACTCCATGCCTGTATTTTTTCGCCATCGGATGACTGGCCGTGGTGTACCAATCCTGCCACGCGGAACTGTTCGCGGAACAAGGTGTGTTCGCTGATTTCCCGTATCATTTCCTGCCGTTTTTCGATGGAAGTTTTTTCGTGCAGATGGTTTTGCAGCCATTTTGCCAGACGGTTTTTTCCGAAAAAAGTACAGGTACGGTTGATTGATTGGAACAGGGAGCGTCGTCCGAATATATCCAGGTCGAATGAATAGGGATGCTCCGGATTGACGTATTCTTTCCCGTCCTCAAAAGAACTGTAATCACCGGAAAGGGCTTGCAGCTCTTCTTGTATGATATGTGCCTGTGTTTCCAGCCATTCTTTGCGGATAAAAAAGCGGTTGTGTATTTTTACCAAAATAAAGAGCGGAAGGAAGGTAAGACAGATACAGACAATTAGCAGAGGGGTTTGACTAAAGAAAAAGTAGATTCCTGCTACTCCTGCTATGAATAAAGTGAGGCGTAGCATGCTGATGCGGAAGATTTGCTTCTTTACCTGTTGTAATTGTCCTTTGGTAAGGGACAGTCTTTCGGTGTAGTGGTTTTCTGGATTCATGTTATTGTGTTTGTGTTAGTTGCGCAAAGGAACGAAAAACTCCAGATACATGACCGAAAAAACTGTTAAAAGAAGAAATCCATTTGTATAATTCATGAATAAATCCCTTCTTTGCAATGAAATCAAGAATATTTCTTATTGAAGTGTGCGCGGTAACGCGTTTTCTTTTTCAGTAAATGCGTGTCCGCACACACATGTTCTTTCGAAGTGGTATGCAGAAAAATAAAAACATACGTCTTACTGACATTGCCCGCTTGGCGAATGTGTCGGTTGGTACGGTGGACAGAGTGATTCATAACCGTGGACGCGTATCGGAAGAAAACATCCGGCGTGTGAAGGAAATCATGGAGCAGGTAGGGTATAGGCCTAACCTGATAGCGCGTTCGTTGGCGGTGAAGAAGCCGTGTCATCTGGTGGCACTGATTCCGGATTTCCGTCCGGGAGATTACTGGAGTGCGATGGAATATGGCATTCGTCGGGCAGAAGAGGAGTGGGAAAGCTATGGAGTGAAGGTTTCCGTACTGACTTTTGACCAGTACAGCAAGGTCAGCTTTGAGCAGGCTGTTTCACGTTTGCAGGAGATGACTGAAACGGTGGACGGAGTCATTGTCGGTACGCTTTTCAAGGAGGCTGTCATCCAGCTTTCCGAACATCTGGATGCGCGTGAGATTCCTTATGTGTATGTCGACTCGGATATAGAAGAGCAAGGCCGTCTGGCTTATTATGGCACGGATTCTGTGGCCGGGGGAGAGATTGGAGCCCGTATGCTATTGGCTTCCATGGCCTTTCAGGGAGATATTCTGGTCGCTCATATTCAGCATGACAAAGGCAGTATGTCCACCCAAGGGCAGAAACGCTATTCCGGTTTCCTGCAATACCTGAAACAACAGGGCTATGAAGTGAATCTGGTGGAGGTAGATTTATGGATAGGCGATGAGGCTCATAACGAACAGGTGTTGGATGAGGCTTTCCGAAATCATCCGGGCATTCGTGGAGCGGTTACGTTCAACTCTTCCTGCTACATTTTGGGAGATTATCTGGAAAAGCGGCAGAAGCACGAGATTCGGCTGGTAGGCTATGATTTGATTGACCCGAATGTGCGGTTACTGAACGAGGGATATGTGCAGGCACTGATTGCACAGCGTCCGGAACTCCAGGGCTATAACGGAGTGAAGGCTTTGAGCCGGCTGTTGCTGTTCGATGAAAAACCGCAGGTGGTGAATCTGCTGCCGATAGACATTCTGTTGAAAGAGAATTATCAATTTTATAATAGAGTATCCAATTTATTGCAAATCTGATTATTATGGCAAACGAATTATTTAACGTGGCCGGCAAGGTAGTTGTAATGACTGGGGGAGCCGGTGTGTTGGGAAAAGGTATTTCCAAGTATTTGGCTGCACAAGGTGCAAAAATGGTCGTACTCGACCGCAGTGAAGAAGCTGGTAAAGCACTGGTAGATGAGATTGTAGCTCAGGGGCATGAAGCTACCTTCCTCTATACAGACGTAATGAACAAGGAAGTGCTGGAACAGAACAAGAAAGACATTCTGGAAAAGTACGGACGCATTGACGTCTTGTTGAATGCTGCTGGTGGAAATATGGCTGGTGCAACCATTGCACCGGACAAGACTTTCTTCGACTTGCAGGTAGATGCTTTTAAAAAAGTAGTCGATTTGAATCTTTTCGGAACTGTATTGCCTACGATGGTCTTTGCCGATGTAATGGTGAAACAGAAAAAAGGTTCTATCGTAAACTTCTGCTCTGAATCTGCTTTACGTCCGTTGACACGTGTAGTAGGTTACGGTGCAGCAAAAGCAGCCATTGCCAACTTTACAAAATACATGGCAGGCGAATTGGCTATCAAGTTTGGTGATGGCTTGCGTGTGAATGCCATTGCTCCGGGTTTCTTCTTGACCGAGCAGAACCGTACGTTGCTGACTAATCCAGACGGCTCACTGACCGACCGTTCCAGAACGATTCTGGCTCACACTCCGTTCGGCCGTTTCGGCGAACCGGAAGATTTGTATGGCACCATTCACTACCTGATCAGTGACGCTTCTAACTTTGTGACAGGTACGGTAGCTGTCATCGACGGTGGATTTGATGCCTTCTCTATTTAATTGAAGTATGAACCTTTAAAAAGAAACGTTATGTATTTATGTGAACAAACCTGGCGCTGGTACGGCCCGAACGATCCGGTGTCTTTGTGGGACATCAAGCAGGCAGGTGCTACGGGTATCGTCAATGCGCTGCACCATATTCCGAACGGCGAAGTCTGGACGGTAGAAGAAATCATGAAACGCAAGCAGATGATTGAAGAAGTGGGCTTGACATGGAGCGTGGTCGAGAGTGTGCCGGTGCATGAACATATCAAGACGCAGACCGGCGATTTCATGAAGTATATCGAGAATTATAAGGAAAGTCTGCGTAATCTGGCCAAATGTGGCATTTACATTGTGACTTACAACTTTATGCCGGTGCTCGACTGGACACGTACGGACTTGGCTTATACCATGCCCGACGGTTCCAAGGCTCTGCGCTTTGAACGTGCGGCGTTTGTGGCTTTCGACTTGTTTATCCTGAAACGTCCGGGAGCTGAAAAGGATTACTCGGAAGAAGAAAAGGCCAAGGCAAAAGCACGCTACGAGCAGATGGACGAAGAAGAAATTCATCGCCTGACCCGTAACATGATTGCCGGACTGCCGGGCTCGGAAGAAAGCTTTACGCTGGAGCAGTTCCAGCATGAACTGGACCGTTACAAGGATATTGACGCAGAACAGTTGCGTGCCAACCTGATTTTCTTCCTGAAAGAAATCTGTCCGGTGGCTGATGAAGTAGGTGTCAAACTGGTGATTCATCCGGATGATCCGCCTCAGTCAATTTTGGGCTTGCCGCGTATCATGAGTACGGAAGAAGATTTCCGCAAGCTGGTGGAAGCCGTACCTAATGAATCCAACGGTTTGTGTCTTTGCACTGGTTCACTGGGGGTCAGTGCCAAGAACGACTTGGCCGGCATGATGGAACGTTGGGGCGACCGCATCAACTTCGTACACCTGCGCAGCACACAGCGCGATGCAGAAGGCAACTTCCATGAAGCGAATCACCTGGAGGGTGACGTAGACATGTATCATGTGATGAAGAACTTCCTGCTCATGCAGCAGCGCCGCAAGGTGTCTATTCCGATGCGTCCGGACCATGGTCATCAGATGATTGACGACTTGAAGAAGAAGACCAATCCAGGCTATTCTTGTCTGGGCCGTCTGAGAGGGCTGGCTGAGCTGAGAGGGCTGGAAATGGGTATTGCCAAGTCTATGGAAGAGCAAAATTAAGGAAGTGTATAGCGCATATTCGATAAGCTGAAATTGTCGAAGTGAAGAAATGGTTCATGAAGGAAGTTTTTTTCTGTTCATGGACTATTTTATTTTGTGCCTTTTATTCGTATTTTTATCGCCGGAAATAACAATTTATGGCATCATGAAAAGATTTTGTTTATTCTGTCTGTGCCTGCTTGGCTTCTCTGTGTGGGGGGCATCGGATCAGGTAGTGGAAAAGGTACTTGATATTTTCGAAGCAGACAGTCTGCCCGGTTCAAACGTGGCGGTAACGGCGGACTCAGATTCGGTTCACTTGTCGACTGTGAAAAAGGAACTGGCGGCTGCCCGGTTGAATGAAGCCAATCTCCGGATGGAGATTGAGCAGATGAAGTTGGCTGCATATACTGCCGATTCGGTGAAACTGGCCAGTCAGAGACGGCGTATTGACTTCTTGCGTCATGAAACACGGGGTGTTCCGGTTGTGGTAGATGGGGATACGCTGTTTTATTTTTATGCCAAGCGAGGAGGAGACATACTCCCCAGCAGCGTGCAGAGAACGTGGCGAATGATATTACGGCCTTGGGCAAACGCTTTAACCTGAAACCTGATTCTGTATACATTGAGACCAGTGACATCGTGACGGATGTGATGTATGATAATAAAGTTCTTGTTTCCTTTACAGACCAGGACGGCTTGTGGGAAAGCTGTACACGCGACCAGCTGGCTGCGAAGAATCGGTTGGTCATTATCGAAAAATTGAAAGTGATGAAGGAGGAACATGGACTGATGCAGTTATTCAAGCGGATTGGTTATTTCGTGCTGGTGATTGTGGGGCAGTTCCTTCTGTTCTGGGGAACCAACTGGCTGTTCCGTAAGTTGAAGCTGCGTATTATGCGACTGGAAAAGACGCGGCTGAAACCCTTCTCCATTCAGGGGTATGAGTTGCTGGACACCAGGAAGCAGGTGAAACTGCTGATATTCCTGGCCAATCTGGTACGTTATGCGTTTATGTTCCTGCAGTTGCTGCTTACGGTTCCGCTGCTGTTCTCCATTTTCCCGCAGACTAAGAACCTGGCCTACCGGCTGCTTTCCTACATCTGGAATCCGGTGAAGAGCATTCTTACCGGAATACTCGACTATCTTCCGAACCTGTTCACTATCTTCGTGATTTACATGGCCATCAAATATCTGGTACGCTTCTTCCGTTACCTGGCCGAAGAAGTACAGTCCGAACGGTTGAAATTGAGCGGATTCTATCCCGACTGGGCGATGCCTACCTATCATATTGTCCGTTTCTTGCTCTATGCGTTTATGATAGCCATGATTTATCCGTATCTGCCGGGTTCCAATTCCGGTGTATTCCAGGGAATATCCGTATTTGTCGGTTTGATTGTATCGCTTGGTTCAAGTACGGTGATTGGCAACATCATTGCCGGACTGGTGATTACTTACATGCGTCCTTTCAAGATTGGCGACCGTATTAAGCTGAATGATACGATGGGAAATGTGGTGGAGAAAACTCCGCTGGTCACACGTATCCGTACCCCGAAAAATGAGGTGGTGACCATTCCTAATTCCTTTGTCATGTCTTCGCATACGGTGAACTTCAGCCAGTCGGCCCGGGAATATGGGCTGATTATCCATTCGGAGGTAAGCATCGGTTATGACGTGCCGTGGCGAGTGGTCAACAAACTTTTGATTGAAGCTGCCTTGAATACTCCCGGAGTGGTGGACGACCCGCGTCCGTTTGTACTTTCCACCTCGCTCAGCGACTGGTATCCGGTGTATCAGGTGAATGCGTATATCAAGGATGCAGACCGGCTGGCTGATATTTATTCGGCATTGCATCAGAACATTCAGGATCGCTTCAACGAAGAGGGCGTGGAAATTATGTCGCCGCATTACATGGCTGTACGCGATGGAAATGCGTCTACCATACCTCCAAAGGAAGGAGCGGACGAGGAAGGATAATTATTCTACATACATTTTCTATTTTATGATAAGGGCTGGAGTTTTGGGATAAACTTCGGCCCGTTTTTTATGTTTCCCAAGGCAAAAACGTAGGTTTCTGGGGGCGGAACCGTATGTTTCCGCAGGTGGAAACGTAAGGCTCCGGCGTGGAAAACGTAGAAAGTGAAAATAGACTGTGCTCTCTTTTCTGAGGCGTTTCTCTCTTGATGGAAAGCTATTCGTGTGATAAGAGATGGTGGTAACGTAAGGGGATAAAAAGAACGCCCCGGCTTTGGAAACCGAGGCGTTACAGTGAATCAGATATGTTGTACTGATTTATTCGTGTGCGATATAGCCTTTCACCGGAGTCATGATGAACGTAAATTCATAATCTCCGTAAGGAAGCATGTACTTGTCTTCCGGCAGGGCACCCCAGCTGTTGACACAACCTAAGCCCATCTGTGCCTTGTCAATCAACAGGTTGGTCAGGTCGGCTTCTTCTACTTCGAATGAGTGGTTCTGTTTTTTTTCAGTACCGTCGTCCAGTGAAGCGATGGTGTAGTGGAGAGCAGAAGCAGAGAACGGTGCTTCAGCTACGAACATCAGTCCGTTTCCAGCCATGTTTACCTGTTTCCACCAGCGGATGTCAGTCTTGTTGCCGTTTTCCTGCGGACGGATGTACGGATAGAACTGGTCGCTTACATTCTGGTTGTAGATTCCCAGGTCAGTGCAATGGTTACGGTCGCTGTAGTTTTCTATCGGACCGCGTCCGTAGTAAGAAATCTTTTCAAATGACTTCGGCATTACCATCTGCATACCGAAACGGAACATCGGTGATACCTTGGCATTCTTGTCGGCTACCATTTTCTGTGTCACTTTCACTGCTCCCTGGTTGTTGATCTGGTAAGTGAGATACAACTTGGCAGATACTTCCTTGAGGTCGTAAGTAGAGTTTACGATAGCCTGTCCGTTTTCTACCTTGTAGTTGAAGTCAGTCAGTTTGATGCCCGGGTTTTTCCATGCAGCATATTTGTTCTGCAGACCAGCACCGAAGTCGTTGTCGGTCGGAGCACGCCAGAAGTTCGGTGTCAGTGCTTCGCCTTCTTTCAACATGCTTACTCCGTTTACATCGTATCTGTCAAGATAACCGTTGCGCTTGCTGAATTCCAAATAGAATCCGTCGCCTTCTACAGTGATGTAGTCCGGATAGTTCGGGTTGATTTGCGGTTCAACTACCTGCTGGTTGGTTTCAGCTACGTTCTTCAGTTCCATAGCCGGTGCTTTGTATGGATTCAGCACAAGCTGGTCTTTAGCTACTACGAAACCGGCCGGAATCAAACCTTCACGGTTCTTCTGGATGTATTTCACGTTGAGCAGCCATTCACCGCACTGGCAAGTCTTGCCCAGATCAAGTTTCACGCTGGCAGTCTGATGAGGTGCCACGTTCAGGTTTTCAACGCGTCCGCTGCGGATAGCCTTACCATCTTTCAGCACTTCCCATTCCAGTGCGTATGCAGACAGGTCACGGAAGAAGTTTTCGTTGTATACCTTGATTTCTCCCTTTGCCAAATCGCCCGGAGTAGTCCAGATGTTCTGGTAGAAGTACTGTACTTCGTATGCATGCGGATTCGGTTTACGGTCAGGGCTGATAAGTCCGTTGTTACAGAAGTTCTTGTCGCCAGAATCATCCATGCGGTTGAAGTCGCCGGCATAAGCATAAATCATCTTGCCGTTCTTGCCTGTCCAGCGGATAGACTGGTCTACGAAGTCCCAGATGAATCCACCCTGATATTTCGGATACTTACGAATCAGGTCCCAGTATTCCTTGAATCCACCTTGTGAATTACCCATGGCGTGTGCATATTCACACTGAATTAGTGGTTTCTGGTATTTGTCGTTCTTGCTGTATTCTTCGCACCATTTGTAGTTGGCATACATCGGGCAGTAGATATCAGTCTTGCCTTCGATGCGGGCCTGTTCGTACTGTACGGCGCGGCTGGGGTCTTCTGCCTTGATCCAGTCGTAAGCAGCTTCGAAGTTCGGGCCGTATCCGGCTTCGTTACCCAATGACCAGAAGATGATGCTCGGATGGTTGAAACCACGCTGTACGTTGCGCTGGTTGCGTTCCATGTGTGCCTTTTTATAAGTCGGTTCCTTGGCCAGTGTCTTGTCGCCGTATCCCATTCCGTGAGATTCAATGTTGGCTTCAGCCACTACATAAATACCGTATTTGTCGCAGAGTTCGTACCAGAAGTTGTCGTCCGGATAGTGACAGGTTCTTACGGCATTGATGTTGAACTGCTTCATAATCTGGATATCCTGAATCATGCGGTCGCGTGAAACTACGTATCCGCCGTCCGGATCCAGTTCATGACGGTCGGCACCTTTGAAGAGTACCGGCTGGCCGTTGACCAGAATCTGTGCGTTTTTGAGTTCAATCTTGCGGAAACCTACTTTCACAGGTACAACTTCGCTGGCCTGGCTGCCGTCTTTCAGTGTAGCACGCAGCGTGTATAAGTAAGGAGTTTCTGCACTCCATTTTTTCGGATTTTCTACCTGAAGTGTAGTAGAAACATTGCCTGAACCTTTTACTTCGGTAGAAGCTACGGTCTGGTTCTGGGCATCCAGCAGTTCCAGGCTGACATTTCCGCTTCCTTTCAAATTCAGGTTGATGGCCAGTGAACCGTTCTTGTATTCGCTGTCCAGGTCGGGAGTTACGCGGATGTCATCGATGCGTTTCTTGTTGCGGGTATAAAGATAGCAGTCGCGTGCCACTCCGGTATAACGGAAGAAGTCCTGGTCTTCCAGGTAGGAACCGTCGCACCAGCGGAACACCTGGAAAGCAATCAGGTTTTTCTGTCCCGGTTTCAGGTACGGAGTCAGGTTGAATTCAGCTTCCAGCTTGCTGTCTTCACTGTAACCTACGAACTTACCGTTCACCCACAGGTACATGTTCGAGCTGACTGCGCCAAAATGAGCGATGATGTCTTTGCCTTTCCAGTCGGCCGGAACCATGATTTCACGACGGTAAGAACCTACGTGGTTTTCTTCAGTCGGTACGTAAGGAGGATTGTTTTCGAAACGGCTGCGCCATCCATAACCTACGTTGATGTAGATAGGGTCGCCGTATCCGTGAGTTTCCCATACTCCCGGCACCTGAAGGTTGTCCCAACCTTTATCGTTGAAGCCGGTTTTCCAGAAATCTGTGGGGCGTGCATCTGCATTCCGCACCCAGAAGAATTTCCAGGTCCCGTTCAGGCTCATAAAGTTCTTGGAGTCTTCCTTGACTGCCTTGGCAGCCATTTCTGCATTTTCGTACGCAAAGAAGTTTGCGTGCATCGGTGCCCGGTTGATGGCATTTATTTCCGGGTCCTGCCATTCTTTAAATGTCTGTGCATTGCCCGAAAGCACACAGGCACCTAAGAATCCTAACACTAATTGTTTTTTCATGGATTAATGATTATAATAAAAAATGATAACTATGTGTCTTTATTCACTCACCCACGCGGGGTTATGAGGGTGTGTCACCCTCGGGTTGTAATACATCTCCGTAGAGTCGGGTATACGAATCTGGTATTCTTTTCCGCCATGGTTGGGAAGAGAACTTCCTCTAAGCCAGGGATTCATGCTCTTGAGCAAACTGTAGTTGATGCCTTGGCCTTTGGCAAAGCGTGCCAGGTCGTCAATATCTTCTGTCACTTTTATGGTACGATAAGGAATAGGTGGATACAGGTCGCTGGCTCTCAGGTGAAAACCGAAACGGGTAGGGTCGGTAAGCAGAAGCTTGGCTGCCAGTATCCGGTATACATAGCGGGAGGTTTCTTCCACTAAATACAGGTCGAGTGCATTGTCTGTATATTGTTTTTCCTGCTGCTGGCTGATTCTTCCTTGTCCGGCATTGTAGGAGGCAGCTACGGTTTCCCAGTTACCGAATTTACGGTAAGCTTGTTTCAGGTACTTGCAGGCAGCTACGGTAGATTTCTCCACATGATAACGTTCGTCCACATGATGATTGACCTCCAAACCGAACTCGCGGGCGGTACCGCTCATGAACTGCCACAATCCGGCGGCACCGGCTCCCGACCGTGCCAGTGGGTTCACATTACTTTCAATGACCATCAGGTACTTGAAGTCATCGGGTACGCCTTGTTCCTTTAAGATTGATTCGATGATGGGGAAATAGCGGTTGGCTCTTTTGATGATTTGCAGGGAGGTGCTGTGCATGTAAGTAAATGCCATCAGTTCCCTGTCCATTCGTTCGCGCCGGTCATAGCGCGTCAGGTCTATTTCCGTATCACAAAAACTGATACTTTTAGGAACTTCGATACAGCTGTAAGCAGGAGATGAATTTGTTTCGGTCTGCGCGGTGCAGGAAGTGGAAAATCCGGGTAACAAAAAACCGGTTACGAATAAAGTAACTGTAAGCGATAAAGTATATAAGCGTTTTGTCAATTTCATATTCAAGGTCTTCTTGTAACTATCGGTTTCTTGTGAATCTGTGGCAAAAATAAAGACTTATTCATATAAGCCAGAGGCATAAATTAGGCAAAAGTCAAGTAAAAATCGTTCAAAATAAGTCTGAACCTATTTAATTCCCCGTTTGGCTATGTACATGCCTTTTCTGTTTTGAGCCTTTAGGACACAAAAAATCAACAGCTCTTTGTTTAAAAATCGCTCTAAAATACGAAATAAACTTTGGGAAAACGCTACCTTTTTAATTTATTTCACAAAATGATATTCCTCATAAAAGATTATTCTTCCATGTGGAAACTTTTCAGGATTGTTTCTGGCGTTTTGTCATTTTCCTGACGGTATACAATGGAAACATAGAAGCCGCAGCTTCCGTCTTTTGCCAGCAGGTAACTGTAAACGCATTTTTCTTCTTCACAGTTTCCTTTGAGCTGCACACCATGGAACTGGGGCAGCTCAAAAGATTGTACGCTGCTTTGCGATGTCACTTCATCGTCTGTGGCAATAGCCTTTAATTCCTGTCCTAATTCTTCTTTTTTCAGCCCTTCTCCCTCTAAAAGCTGGATGGTGAGGTAATAGGTATCGTTCCCGGCAATGTATCCTTCGGAAGAATCATCTTCTACTACTAAGTCGGCCGGAGCCTGGAAAGAAACTCCATACGAACTCCATGTGGTTGTTTTCAGGTTTTGTGCAAACGCGGGAAGAACTACTGAAAAAAATGCAATCAGGGTTAAGAATAAATGTTTCATACTTTTCGTTCGGCTACTACTTTTCGTGCATATACTTCTTCTTCCTTATTAACCAGCACGCATACGGAACCTCCTCCATAGGAAGAAGTTACGGCAGACAATGGCGTTTCATCTTTTAGCATGGCATCCACACCGGCAGACTTTAATAAGCCCTTTATCAATTCAGCTTCCCAGAGATCTCCTCTGAAAACTTCAGTCAATGAATCGTAATTTTTCGCTTCCATAGTCACATGTTTTAAGGGTTAATAAATCAGAAGTTTTCTCTCTCTCTTATTTATTTCAAAGATAAGAAACTTTCGGGAATAAATATTCAGTTTGGGGATATATTTCTTATGAAATGGCAGATTATTTTGGCGTTTGTGCTTTGAAACTTTGTGTGAAATTGTATTTTTGCGATAATTTGCAATCTGAATAAAACAATTATGAATCTGAATGAAACTTTTAAGGCGGTTCGGGCTGCATCTCGTAAGTTGGCAATGCTGGATGCGCAGACCATCAATACGGTGTTATGTGCCGTAGCCGATAAGATAGAAGAAAAAACGGATGTGCTGCTGAAAGCCAATCAGGAGGACTTGCAGCGAATGGAAACGTCTAATCCGAAATACGACCGCTTGAAGCTGACGCCGGAACGGCTGGAAGGAATAGCTGCCGATATGCGTCAGGTGGCTTCTTTACCTTCACCGTTAGGAATAGTGAGAGAAGCTTATACGGTACCCAGCGGACTTCGTTTACAGAAGGTGAGCGTGCCGTTTGGGGTGATAGGAGTAATCTATGAGGCACGTCCGAATGTCAGTTTTGATGTGTTTTCCTTGTGCTTGAAGAGCGGAAATGCCTCTATTCTGAAGGGTGGAAGTGATGCTGATGCCTCCAACCGTGCCATTGTGCAGCTGATTCATGAGGTATTGGAGGAGTTTGGTATCGATTCGCACGTCGTGGAGCTGTTGCCTTCTACCCGTGAGGCGACAGAAGCGCTTCTGCATGCAGAAGGTTGGGTGGATTTAATTATTCCTCGTGGCAGCAGTAACCTGATTCAATATGTGCGTCATGAAGCGACCGTACCAGTCATTGAGACGGGAGCCGGAATCTGTCATACGTATTTCGACAAGGCGGGTGATTTAACCAAAGGAGCCGCCATTGTCAATAATGCCAAGACGCGCAGAGTGAGTGTCTGCAATGCCATGGACTGTCTGCTGTTGCATCGGGGGCGTTTGGCCGATTTACCGGCATTGTGTGTTCCTTTGGCGAAAAGCCGGGTAATTCTATATGCAGATGAACCGGCTTATCAGGCTTTGGAAGGAAACTATCCGGCAGAATTGTTGCAGCCTGCTACTTTGGAAAGTTACGGCACCGAGTTCTTAGACTATAAGATGGCCATCAAAACGGTGGATGATATAGCAGAAGCTGTAACGCATATTTATACATACGGTTCCGGGCATAGTGAGTGCATCGTGACAGAGGATAAAGAAGCGGCTGCTTTCTTTACCCGGGCAGTGGATGCCGCCTGTGTATATGTCAATGCGCCGACTTCGTTTACCGATGGGGCTCAGTTTGGTTTGGGAGCAGAAATCGGTATCAGTACCCAGAAACTGCATGCTCGTGGTCCGATGGGATTAAGGGAGATGACTACCTACAAGTGGATTGTGGAAGGTGACGGTCAGGTACGAAAAAAATGAATAAAATAAGTGATGTATTGTATTTTTATAGTATATTTGCGAGAGAAAATAAATTAATATACAATTTTGCGTATGAGAACTTATACCAATGTATTCGATTTGGGCGATTTGAAGACTGCCCTGGCAGAAGCGTTTGAAATCAAGAACGACCGTTATAAATATGAAGCGTTGGGCAAGCATAAGACTTGTCTGCTTATTTTCTTTAATAACAGTTTGCGTACGCGTTTGAGCACGCAGAAGGCTGCCCGTAATTTGGGTATGGATGTCATTGTGCTGGATGTGAATCAGGGTGCCTGGAAGCTGGAAACTGAGCGTGGCGTGATTATGGATGGTGACAAGAGTGAGCATCTGCTGGAGGCTATTCCGGTAATGGCTTCTTATTGTGATGTGATTGGTGTACGCTCTTTCGCGCGATTTGAAAGTCGGGAAGATGATTATACCGAGAAGATTCTGAATCAGTTTATTCAGTATTCCGGTAAACCGGTTTTCTCTATGGAAGCGGCTACAGGACATCCTTTGCAGGCATTTGCTGATTTGATTACGATTGAAGAATACAAGCGTACCGAACGTCCGAAAGTGGTTTTGACATGGGCACCTCATCCGCGTGCGCTTCCGCAGGCTGTACCCAACTCTTTTGCCGATTTCATGAATGAGGCAGATGTGGACTTTGTGATTACTCATCCGCAGGGCTATGAACTCGATCCGAAGTTCGTGCGTGGAGCAAAGGTGGAGTACGATCAGAAGAAAGCTTTTGAAGGTGCAGACTTTATTTATGCGAAGAACTGGGCTTGCCCGGGTGTGACTTGTCCGGAAGATTACGGAAAGATTCTGAGCAAGGATATGAGTTGGACGGTAGATACCGAACACATGTCGTGGACTAACAATGCGTTCTTTATGCACTGTCTGCCGGTACGTCGTAACATGATTGTAACGGACGATGTGATTGAAGCTCCGACTTCACTGGTGATTCCGGAAGCAGCCAACCGTGAAATTTCTGCTACGGTGGTATTGAAACGTATGCTGCAAAGTTTATAATCAGTAGAGTTTACATAAAAATGCCGTGATATAGAGAGCAGGACTCTTTTATATCACGGCATTCTTGTTGTAAATAAGGAGGTTATTGTTCGATTTCTTTACCCAACTCTTTCCAGTTGTCGAAACCTTTGTCCAGGTTGTACACCTTGAATCCTTTTTTGACCAGTATCTTTGCGGCATTACGGCTTCGACGACCGCTTTTGCAATATACGGCAATGGTTTGTTCCGGGTTCAGCAGCTCATCGGCATTGGCTGAGAAACTTTCATCCAGTACGTTGATGTTGAGGCTTCCGGGAATATGTCCTTCGCTGTATTCCGCTACGGTTCTTACATCCACAATCTGTATCTGTTCATTTCCGATGAAACCTTCGAATTCATCAGCAGATACGTTCTTGAAGTCGTCGTTTGATTTCCCTTTGCATGCTACCATGGCTACGGCAAACATGCATATAAAGAACATGAAGTAAATAGTCTTGATCATAAATGTAGTTTTAGTAAGTAAATTCATAGCTTACAAAGCCTTTTTCGTAGGTGTTGATGCGGAGCACGACCTTGTCGCCCTGAGTCAGTTGTCCTTCGTAGGCCCACAGAGGGATGGAGAGGTAGCTTTTGCGGGTGAATGCCTCATAATCTCCGTTCTGGTTGTGGTAGAGTGTCAGATGAAGTGTCTGGCTTCCGTCATTGTTATCTGAGATACCTTCGTCAATGAAGTGAAAAATGTGGCTTTTCTCTTTAGCCATAGGCAACAGAATCAGGTTGATATAGTTTCCTGATTTCCATACACTCTGAATATCCAACGGGTCAGTCTTGGCGGTCGCTTCCGGCAGTTTGTCCACTGTAACCGGTTTCACGGCAATGATGAGCTGGCAGGAATAGAGCAGGGCAGTCGCTTGTCCTTCATCTGCTGATTCTTTCGGCTCATAGATGGATACACTTCTGTAGATAGAGTCAGGAGTCAGTCCGTCCAGCCCTTCCCGGTTGAGAATTTGCAGGCTCTCTCCTTTGTCTGTAATCAGTTTCTGTAGTGTACCGCTTTCATCTGTGGCCGCATCAATAAAAGTGGTGATTACATTGGGATAGACATATTCATCTTCTTTGCATGCCCCTAAAAGGAGTATGCAAAGAAGACTGTATAAGATGACGCCGAATTTCTTCATTGTGCGATGGCCTTCAAGTGATTGATAGCCGGATTGGCGTACATGGTCAGGATTCGCTGGCGCAGGAAGTCTTCGTCCTTGTTCGGGAGCTGAATCAAGTCCAGCTTCTTTTGCAAGTAAGCTTCAAAGCGCTTCTTTTCTTCCGGAGTGTACTTCCCGGCAAATGTTTCTGTACCATTCAGCAGGTCGCAAGCCACATAATTACCCGGATAAAGTCGGTAGTTACGGTGGATATGCTTGTCAATCAGTGTAGATACCTGAGTGAAAACTTCCGTCTTAGGCAATCCTCTGAGCGCTTCCAGTTCTTCGTTGATGCAAGGTCCAGTCTGGAAGTGTACGCGTCCCTTGTAACCGAAGATACCTGTTTGCATATTGGTCAGGTCGTCTGCCTGGCTCTTCTTGAATGTTTCTGAGTCTCTCTTCTGCTGCATTTCCTTGGCTTTCAGGAAATCACACGGGTCGTATTCGTATGACAAGGCTACTGGTACGATGTGCAGTTCCTTCAGACGGTCGATGATGTCGCCTTCCCCTCCCATGGCCAGCATCTTCAGTACGCTGTCCTGTGTACGGTCGTTGGAGTCTTTCGCACGGCCTTCACGTTGTGCAATCCACACATTCTCCTGCTTTTGTGTTACGGCAAAATGAATGTATCGTGACATGCGTGCAGATGATTCCAGCATTTGTCGCATGCTCAAGGCGCGCTGTACGATGAACGACTTGTTCACTCGAACCAGTTTCTTTATCCACGGATAAATAAGCAGATTATCTCCGATGGCGATTTCTACGGTGGTAGGGAAACCGTTGTCCAGCAAGCCTACTGAAAGAAATCCCGGGTCGAGCACAATGTCCCGATGATTGGAAATAAACGTATAGCTCTGGTTCTTGTCAGGAAGCGAAGAAGCATCCATGTCAAAACCGTCACTGTGCTGTTGCATGATGTCGTGCAACAGCTTGTGGAAAAACGCTTTCTGTACGTCCAAGTTGGTCTTGCAGTGGCGCAATTGTGCGGCAATCATTTCCAAAGGAACATTCGGCATCACCGATTGGATGACAGCCTGAAAGTCTTTGTCAGAAAGTAATTCCTCGAATATCTGTGGAAGTTCTTCGGGGGTATACGGACGAATGTCGTCAAATTCTGCAGGTATGTTCATGATGTTGAGTGGCTTGTTCTTTCCAAAGATACAAAATTAATTGAAATGGTCTTCAATAATGTCGGTCATAACGTCCTTAATATCCAGACCGGCAGCCCGTACCTGTTGCGGAATGAAGCTGGTAGCCGTCATTCCCGGAGTGGTATTAATTTCGAGCATATTGATTTTTTCACCTTCTGTGATGATGTAATCCACGCGCACGATACCCTTGCATCCCAGTATGTCGTAGATGGCAGAGGTCAGTTGCTGTACGCGGCTGGTCAATTCCGGACTGAGACGAGCCGGCGTGATTTCTGTTACTTCACCTTTGTATTTGGCGTTGTAATCGAAGAATTCATTCTGGCTGACTACTTCCGTGATAGGGAATACCACTTCATTTTTCTTGGTCTTGTAGCATCCGTTGGCCAGTTCGATACCGTCCATGAAAGCTTCAATCATCACATCATCCGACTCCTTGAAAGCAGCTTCCAAAGCCGGCTGAATCTGTTCCTTTGTTTTCACCTTTGTCACACCGAAGCTGGAACCGCTGGCATTAGGTTTGATGAAGCAAGGCAAGCCGATTTTTGCGATGACATCTTCGTCGCTGATACCGTGACGTTTGTTTACCAGCATGGATTCAGCTACCCGTACTCCGAAACCCTTCAGGTACTGGTTTAAAGTGAATTTGCTGAAAGTCAGTGCAGAAACCAGCACGTCACAGGTAGAGTAGGGAATGCCTAACAGTTCAAAATATCCCTGCAGGATACCGTTTTCTCCCGGAGTTCCGTGGATGGTGATATAAGCAAAGTCGGGTATGATTTTCTGTCCATGATCCATGAAACTGAAGTCATTCTTATCTACTTGTGCACGGCTGCCGTCGGAAAGAATCGCTTCCCAGCGTGCTTTAGTCAGTTCCACGATATAAAGGGTATATTTGTCCTGATCGATAAAAGAGTAGATACCCTCTGCACTTTTCATGGAGACTCCATGTTCAGATGAGTCTCCTCCTGCTACAATCGCAATTGTACGTTTCATAGTTGTTATTCTCTGTTACTGATATACGTTCTCCATCGTTCCAGCAGGCAGGTCATGTCCTCGGGCAGTTCGGAAGTGAAGAACATTTCCTCTCCTGTACGAGGGTGTACAAAGCCCAGTGTCTTGGCATGCAGTGCCTGACGGGGACAGATTTCGAAACAGTTGTTTACAAATTGTTTGTATTTGCTGAAATGAGTTCCTTTTAAGATCTCGTGACCACCGTAACGTTCATCATTGAACAAGGTATGCCCGATGTGTTTCATGTGTACACGAATCTGATGGGTTCGTCCGGTTTCGAGTACGCACTTTACTAGTGTGACATACCCCAATCGTTCCAATACCTGATAATGTGTCACGGCGTGTTTACCTTGTTCCGGGTCGGACATGACAGCCATCTGCATCCGGTCGCGCGGATTACGTCCGATGTTGCCGGTGATGGTTCCTTCATCTTGTTCTACAATCCCCCAGACCAGCGCATTGTATTCACGCTTGGTTGTTTTGTTGTAAAACTGAAGTCCCAGACTGGTTTTCGCATCGGGGGTTTTAGCTACCACCAAAAGTCCTGAGGTATCCTTGTCAATGCGGTGCACCAGTCCCACTTGCGGGTCATTCGGGTTATAGGTCGGTACGTCACGCAGATGCCATGCGATGGCGTTAACCAGGGTACCGTGGTAATTTCCGCATCCCGGGTGCACCACCAGTCCCGCAGGTTTGTTGATGACCATCAGGTCATCGTCCTCATATACAATATTTAGTGGAATATCTTCCGGAATAATGTCATTCTCATAGCGCGGGCGGTCCATCATAACGGTCAGCACGTCCAGCGGCTTGACCTTGTAACTGCTTTTCACCGGTTTCCCATTGGCCATGACGAATCCGTTGTCGGCAGCCATCTGAATCCGGTTGCGCGACGCGTTGACAATTCGCTCAAATAAATACTTGTCGATGCGGACAGGAGCCTGTCCTTTATCTACTACCGTACGGAAATGCTCATACAATTCAGGATCACCCTGAATCGGCTCAATATCGTCTGGCGTATCTCCGTCCAGTTCGTAATCAATCAAATCTTCTGCCATCTTTTTCTTTAGGGGGTTAGATTTAGAACCAGGAGTCATCTACCTCTGCTTCACTGTTGGCAGACGAATTCATATCGATAGTAATCTGTGTAGAATCCATGGCAAGAGAGTCACGAATCGCCGTGTTGCCTACGCAGAGAGTCAGCATGGCCTCGTGAGGAACTTTATCTCCGCTAGCCAGGTTCCTTCCACGGTATTTGATGCCGTAAATCCAGTCCTGCTCTCCCGAAACGTATTCCGGTTCCGTCAGTTTGAAGCCCATCGCCTTTAATTTGGCTTCCGCCTGACGCAAAGAGCTGTTGTCTATCAAGTCCGGCAACTTTACCAAAGGAACTTTAGAAGTGGTGACAGTCAGGTAAATTGTTCTTCCCTCCTTCACGCGTGCTCCCCCTGCCGGATTTTGGTCTAATACCATACCGTCGGGCACACCTTTCACATAGCTGGAGTCGATAACCAGCCCTTTCAGCTTCTGGTTGCTGAGAGCCTGCTGAGCTTCGTTCAATGTTTTGTTCTTCACATTAGGCACCATGTAAGCTTCTCCATGGTGTGTATAACTGTCCAGCCAGAGCAAAGTACCCCAGCATGCACCAATTATTACGACAATTATGGCTATGAGATTCAACCAGAAAAAGCGGTTCTTTTTAAATGAAAAGAATTCTTTTAAAGTTATCATGTTGTGTCAAGTATATAATCGGAGCAAAGATACAATATTTTGTTGGAATACTGGGGAGTTGCGGGGGATTCCTATGTCTTTTTAACATGAAGTCTGTGATTGGAAAATGCTTTGTCATACGGGAAACCCACATTTCTTCTTTTCTTGGTGTGAGGATATGCTAATCGCATTTTCTTAATGCCCTTTAAAACCGGATGTGCACTTCTTAATCTATGTTATAAAACACATGTAAACGCACACAAAACTTGTATAATTCCAGAAAGTCCGTACCTTTGCATCGTGTTTTTCATAGTATTAGATTTAAGGTTAACAAAGGTTGGAGTTCAGCGGAACTCCTTTTTTTATGTCTTTATCTAAGCAAAAGAAAAATACCCCCTTGTTTACAGATAGTAAAGAATAGAGAAATGGCAATACTTTCACCTGACACATGGCAGTTTATCTGTGCACATCGTACGGAAGATGTACGTACATTAGCTTTGCAGGCCCGTAAGTATCCGCAGGTAGATATGGCGGCAGCAGTGGTACAGATTGCCGGCTGGCAGATTGCCGAGAAAAAGGTTCCCCTTTGGGCACAGACGGAAGGAGTGCAATATCCGGCTCACTTGTCCATGGAGCAGTGCTCTTCGGAAATCACAGCCCGCTACAAGGCCTCGTGGCTGCAAGGTGATACGATGACCGATTTGACGGGAGGTTTGGGAGTGGACTGTTCTTTCCTGGCACGGAACTTCCGGAAGGTGGATTACGTGGAACGTCAGGAAGTGCTGTGTGAATTGGCCTGCCATAATTTTCCGTTGCTTGGTTTGCCACAGGTAACAGTGCATTGTGCCGACGGAGTGGAATACCTGCAAAAGATGGAACCGGTGGATTGCCTGTTCCTTGATCCGGCCCGTCGCGACAGTCAGGGAGGAAAAACAGTGGCTATTGCCGACTGCGAACCCGATGTGCAGAAACTGGAACCGTTGTTAGTAGAAAAAGGCCGGACCGTGGTGGTGAAACTTTCCCCCATGCTGGATATTTTTTCTTCTTTACGGGAGCTGAAATACATCCGTCAGATTCACGTAGTAGCTGTGAATAACGAGTGCAAAGAGTTGTTGGTTGTGCTACAAAAAGAGATAAAATCCCCTTCAGAAGGCTTTGGAGAGGTGTGGATAAGTTGTGAACAGGCTGTTAATAACTTTTTGGCTGAACCGTTTGTTTTCACTTATTCACAGGAGAAAGAAGCACAATGCCCGTTGGCTGACGAGGTAGAAAATTATCTTTATGAACCGGGTGCTTCCTTGCTGAAGGCGGGGCCTTACCGGTTGTTGGGCGCACGATTCGGTGTCAAAAAATTACATGCAAACAGTCATCTTTATACTTCCGATACATTAGTCGATTTTCCGGGACGTCGTTTCCGCGTGCTGGAAGTGTCAGGTTTCGGGAAAAAAGAACTGAAACAGTTGTTGCAGGGAGTGGATAAGGCCAATCTTACGGTACGTAACTTTCCGGCTTCGGTGGCAGAACTCCGAAAAAAGTGGAAACTGAAAGAAGGAGGAGACGTGTATTTGTTTGCCACGACACTGGATGGTGACCGTCATGTGGTAATAAAGTGTGTCAAGGCATGATATTTTTCAATATCCTTTATAATATTTCCTGAAACGCTTCAAAGAATTCTCTGTTTCACAGTGCGGGATTTGTATCCCACACTGTGAAATATGTATCCCACACTGTGGTTTTTGTATTTCACAGTGTGAAACAGAGAATTTGCCTTGAAGTTTTTCGTTTTATGCAAGAGCGTACAGAAGAATTCTCACTGCCGAATCATGATTATTATTTCTCGTTTTCGTGTATATACGTTTGACTATTGTCAAAAAATCATACAGCAGGTGTCTAATTTTTAGACACCTGCTTTTTTATGTAAATCTGATTTGTATTGATAATCAGGTGTTTAAATTATTGGCATGGACTTTGTATAGAATTTGATGGAAATGAAAATCCGAAATGTAAAATACAAACTCTATAAAACAATACGATTATGATTAAGATTGAAAACCTGACAAAAACTTTTCGCACCACGGAAGTAGAGACACTGGCACTGAATAAAGTAAGCTTGGAGGTAAGAGACAAGGAATTTGTGGCAATTATGGGACCTTCCGGTTGTGGAAAGTCTACCTTATTAAATATTATGGGGCTGTTGGATAACCCGACTTCCGGAAGTTATTTTCTGGATGGAAAGGAAGTAGGCAGTCTGAAAGAAAAAGACCGTACGAATGTGCGCAAGGGAAACATCGGTTTCGTGTTCCAGAGTTTCAACCTGATAGATGAGTTGAACGTGTTTGAGAACATTGAACTCCCGTTGACTTATTTGAAGATTCCGGCTGACGAACGGAAGCGTCGGGTGAATGAAATTATGCAGCGAATGAACATCAGCCATCGTGCAAAGCATTATCCGCAGCAGCTGTCGGGTGGTCAGCAGCAACGTGTGGCCATTGCACGTGCCGTGGTTTCCGGACCGAAGATTATTCTGGCCGACGAGCCGACCGGTAACCTGGATTCCAAGAACGGACAGGAGGTGATGGAACTGTTGACTGAACTCAACAAGGAAGGAACCACCATTGTGATGGTGACACATAGCCAGCGCGATGCCGGTTTTGCCAGTCGTGTAATCAATTTGTTCGACGGACAGATTGTGGCTTCTATTGCAGAAATGTAAAAATAGTACCTTATGAAACGTGCATTGAAAGGACTGTTTCGAAAAGGAGAGGCCAATGTGGTCAAGATTATCTGTCTGAGCGTAGGGCTGGCCATCGGCCTGGTTATGCTGGCAGAAGTCATTTTCGAACGGTCGTATGACAACTTCTTGCCGGGGTTGAAAGATACTTACCGGGTGGAAGAACGCTACAAGCAGAAAGGAACCGACTGGAGAGAATATTCGCAGACTCCCGGTGCCATCGGACCGGGGTTGCAACACTATTGTCCGGCGGTGGAAGTGGCCACCCGTTTTACGGGAATTGGTTCGATGACGCTGACTACGGAAGATCGTCAAGAACTGAATGGGCAGGCTTATTTTTGCGATAGTACCTTTTTCCATGTCTTTCCTCGGAAACTGCTGATGGGAGAGGAACCTTATACGGGGTTGGAAAAGGCCAACAATGCCTATATCTCTTCCAAACTGTTGGAGGTGGCAGGCGAACAGATTATCGGGAAAACATTGTCATGGAAACAATATCCCGAGTTTCATGTGACCGTAGTCGGGGTGTTTGAAGCTTTTCCTGAGAATACCCACCTTCCGCAGATGGATGTACTCATTGCTATGCCGACTATCGGACAGGTGAGTTACGACGGACGCAATAACTGGCTGGGGAATGACCGATACAAGACCTATATCCGGTTGCGCGAAGGAACTACTCCGGATGACTTGAAGGAAGGGATGCAACGTATGTTGGAAGCAAACCACGTCACAGAAGAGCTGGCTCAGTCTGGGACAGATTTTGAGATTTCTTTCCGTCCGGTAGGTGAGATTTTCACCTCGTCCGATTACAACCGCATCATGAATATTGTCTTTTTGAGTTTTGCGATTATCATGTTGCTGGTGGCTGTGTTGAACTATATCCTGCTGGTAGTTTCATCCATGGTGAGCCGTGCCAAGGGAATTGCCACTTACCGTTGCTATGGGGCAGGAAGCGGCGACATTTACCGGATGATTCTTTCGGAATCTTTGTTGCATGGACTGATCAGTCTGGCACTTGCCGTATTGATTATTTTCGGCTTGCAGGATTTCCTGCAAGAGCAGATTGGACATAGCTTGGAGTCGCTTTTCCCTTTGTCTACCGTGTGGGTCTGTTTGACCGTGACTTTAGGAGTGATTTTGCTTTGCGGAGTGATGCCGGGTTATCTTTATACCCGTATTCCGGTGACTTACGCTTATCGCCGTTACACGGAAAACAAGCGGAGGTGGAAATTAGGTTTGTTGTGCTTGCAGTTTGCCTTGACAGCTTTCTTCGTTTGTCTGCTGGCAGTCATCGGTCTGGAGTATCACACGTTGATGAACTTCAATCCCGGATTTGAATACCGGAATACGTTGTACACCGACTTGTCGGGTACCAAGATGGTGGAACGGGAACGTTGTGTGCAGGAACTGAAGAAGCTGCCGGAGGTAAAGGCTGTGACTTGGGGCTATCAACTCATGTCGTGGACGTGTAGCGGAAATAATGTGTACAATCCCGAAACAGGAGAAGAATACATGAATATTGCCGACATGTATTATGTAGGTCCCGATTATCACAAGGCCTTCCAGATTCCGGTTATCGAAGGAAATGTATTCACGCCTACGCTGACGGATACCTTGTCACAACAAGTAATGGTTAGCCGTCAGTTTGTGGAACGCATGAAAACCTTGGTCGGATGGACAGGTTCTCCCATCGGGAAGCCAGTGTATATCTCCGAACATCGGACAATGGCTACTATCTGTGGGGTGTACGAAGATATTCACTTAGGTTCTCAGGTTATGGAAAGCTATGACGAACGTCCTACGGTGATGTTCTATCGAAATAAACCTTCGAGTTATTTGTATGTAGCCTTGAACCGGATGTCACCTGAAGCGATGAAAGAAGTACAGCAAGTAATTGACCGTACCATTTCCTCCCAACAGTTGAAGGTGTACAGCCTGTCGCTCGAGATGGGAAATCTTTATAATGCCGTATTGCATGTACGCAACAGTGTGCTCTTTGCAGGCCTGTGTATTCTGATTATTGCTCTGACAGGACTGGTGGCATATGTGCGCGATGAAGTGTCACGCCGCCGTTCGGAGATTGCCATCCGCCTTATTCACGGAGCTTCCATGGCCGACGTGCAGAAAATCTTCCTGCTCGATTTATTGAAGATAGCTCTTCCGGCTGTAGTGATAGGTGCTTTGTGCGCCTGGAAGGTAGGCGAACAGCTTTTGCAATTGTTTGCTGTCAAGATAGACCTCACGTGGTACCTGTTTGCCGGATGTATCCTTATCGTATGTCTGGTAGTGTGGCTGGTAGCCTTCGGGCTGGTATGGAAAGCGGCACGGGCCAATCCAACTGAAAATCTGAAAACAGAATAAATAGAATGTATAACTATAAAAATAAAGGAGATAGAATAATGAAAACCAGAATGAACATACTCACATTGGCTTGTGCCTTGACCTGTTTCAGCTGTATAGGAACTGCTCATACTATTCAGCCGAGTAAAAACTACCAGACGGAAAAACGTTCCCTTGGTGATATACGGGAAGTATCTACACTTTCTTCCATCGATGTGGTGTATCATCAGACCTCCGGCAGTCCGTATGCAGAAATCTATGCTTCAGACAATGTCATGCCCTATGTGGTACTGAAGGAGTTAAAAGGTGAACTGAGGGTTTATTATCAGGACGGTACCAGCATCCAGGGCGAGAACCGTTGCCGGGTAGATGTATATGCGCCCTCTGTCAGTCGTTTTACCACGATGGCTTCCGGTGATATATCTATTCCCAAAGGATTGAAAACACAGGGAGACATACGTTTCCAGACAAATGCCAGCGGTGATATTGAATGCCCTACGGTGCAGTGCAGTAGCTTTCAGTCTGAAATCAATGCCAGTGGTGACATTGATGTACAGCAGGTCAACTGCCAGAAGTTACAGGCCAGTATCAATGCCAGCGGAGATATGACGGTTCACAAAGCCGTATGTCAGCATGCATCTTTGACCATCAATGCATCCGGCGATTTGATGGTGCCTAATCTGCAATGTCAGGAAGTGGTGACGGCTACGGTCAATGCCAGTGGCGATATGGTCATAAAAGGCAGCTGCCAGGAAGCCGTACTTCGTGACAATGCGTCCGGTGATTTGTCGGCAGATAACCTGAAAGCCGTTAAAGTCGATGCGGCTGTATATGGTTCGGGCGATTTGTCTTGCCGTGCCTCTCGTTCCATTACGGCGAAAACGTATGGCAGCGGAAGTATTAGCTATACTGGTAACCCCTCTCAGGTAGTAACCGAAGGAAAACACATTTATAAAAAATAAAATCTCTCTTTTTAATAGGCAGGGTGAAAAGGCTGTGAAGTCTTTTCACCCCTTTTTGTGTAAAGGAAGTGTGCAGTGGAAATTTTTTTCGGTATGATATTATGTCTAATAGAAAAGTAGAATATTATTTGTTATAGATTTTTAGAGTAGAATGATTGATTGGTATTGTACTGTATAAGGAAAAATGCGTTAACTGTGTTTATATTAATATATTGTTATAATGTGTTGATAATCTTTGCTATGTGTTGTCTTGATGTAAGTCTGTAGTAGTAGAACTTTTGTCGAAGAAGTTCTGATGTAGATTTGTATAGAAATGAACTTTTAATTGTTTAAAACTCTTATATAATTTTGTCCCCAACAAATTATATTCGTGAGCTGTAAGAGTTCATTTTGGGAAAGTTAAAAGTTTATATGTTAATCTTTTCTAGGCTATTGAATAAGAAGATGGAATAAATTATAATGTTAAATTTCAAAATCTACATTCTATGAGTAAGAGTTTTTTTTACATTATGCTTTCGGCTATAATGTTTTCTATGAGTTCATGTAATACAGACGACGTGGTTTTTGATCTTCCTGAAGATCCTGATACGGAAGTTCCAGACAGTGATGTCGACCCAGACCCAGATCCAGACCCTAATCCGGAACCTAAGCCTTGGGAGGAAGTCTATTCCAATCCTTTGAGTGTAAAGGATTATCCTGCTTCAGTTATACTGGATCCGTCTATTATTCAGGTAGATCAAAAGTTCTATTTATATGCTGCAAGTGAAGGATGGACAGATGGAACTCGTCCTCTTATTGCAATTTATGAATCAAATGATTTGGTTAATTGGACTTTTGTGAAAGAAGCTATTAATACATCTGATTATAAAGAAAAGATTGGTGATTGGTTGCAGGGAGTCTATATATTTAAAGATAGTGATAAATATTGTATCTATTTTGTTAGTAATAATGCGTTAAGATGCTTTATTTCGGATAGTCCTATTGGTAACTTTGTAGCCTATAATAAAGAATCTGGAGATGATGGAAGTATAGTATTTCCTGAAGGTTATGCTCTTGGGTATGATGGTCTAACTTCATTTATTGTCGACGGTGGTAATAAGTATATGCTTTTAAGGAATAAAGTGGCTGATTGGGATACCGATCTATATCTGTTGGAGATGACGGATTATGCAACATTTAAAACTCCAACGGTAGCTCATAAGATTTCTGACGATAATCTTCAATGTCCTTCATTGATAAAAATGAATGAAAAATATTATTTGTTTACAAAAAATGCTTTTTATTTTGGAGCGGAATCTTTTAGAGTATTTTCTTCGGAACAGTTGACAGGTACTTATACCTATACAGGGCAGAACTTTATTGATAATTCAAAGAATGTAAATGGTATTGATGCTATTGTAAAGGATAGTAACAATGATTACTGGGCTTTATACAGTGTGTTTGTTGATGATGTACAAAAGCATAAACTATTTCTCGATAAAGTGAATTTTGATGGTGGTTTTCCTCATATTAAAGATATTAAGCCAAGTACAACGGAACAAATGGCTCCTTTTTTTAATTGGCTACAAGATTCTGCGCAATAATTTGGATTGATAGTAATAAGATTGTTTCAGGAAATCCCCACCTTGCTCATTGAACAAAGTGGGGATTCTCTTTATAGTTTAAGAATATAGTCATACAAGTTTTCTTCGTCTAAATTTAGTTTTTTCTTTAGGCGGTATCGCTTTAGTTCTACTCCTCTAGTTGTGATATTTAAAATAGCTGCTATATCTTTTGTTGAAAGGTTAGAACGTATGAGGCAGCAGAATTTTAATTCGCTAGATGTCAGTATTTCATGCTTATCTTTTAACCGTAGCATAAACTCATGGTTTATTTCTTGATAGTAGTTTTGGAAGAGAAGAAAGTCTTTTTCTGTATTCATGCCTTCTGTTATGATTCTTTTTAATTTCTCATACATTTTTTTAGGATATCGGTCGCCTAATTCTTTTTTTTGTTTATCTAGTTCATTGCCTATGTTGATTAATAATTCTTGTTTTTGTGAAATTGCTCTGAGCTTTTCATTTATTTCATTTTGCTGCACGTGAATAGTTTCCTTGAGCTGTTCGTTGGTTAATTTTGTTATTTCTTCATCTTTTCTCCTTTTTTCTTCTTCATATATTCGTATTATCTTTTCACGTTTTATATGTTGGTAGCGTCGGGTGATATAAAAAACAACAAAAGAAATAATGATTATATATAGCACTATAGCCAAATTTGATTTTAAAAAATGTGGGCGTATAATAAGGTTAATCACAAGACTGTTTCCTGTGTAATCTTGGATTTCTATGGCATGATTTCCTGTTGGGAGTATTCTGAAGGTAATAATACCGTTTTTGCTCCATTCGCTCCAGTTACTATTATTGTCTGATTTAATTCTATATCTTAGAATGTGTGATTTTGAGCATATAGGTTTTGATATATATATTTCTATATCTGATGCATTGTTAGGTAGTTCTACAGAGTTATTTTTAATTATTGCGAACTTTCTTCCATTATCAAAATAACTAATATGCATAAGCATAGGTTTTTTGTCAAGCTGGTTAGGCTTGATAATATTATTCTTATTGATGAGAACTATCCCTTCAACTGAGGAGCCTACATAGATTTCATTATTTAAACTTCTAACTATGTTCTTTTCTTTTATTGGTGTGAGTTGATAGTCGTCATATGAAATATGCCCTATAAGTTTTCCATTATTCCCATTTATGTTATATACTTGCAATTCGTTTCCATTTGTAAACCAGTATTCATTTCCATGAGTGTGGCTCATATATGTACTGTAACCTGTGAGAGGTATATCTCTGGATAACTTCTGATTTTTGATAAAACAATTGCTCTCTATGTCATAACTGTATACTCCCTTGGATGAAAAGAATAAAACTCTTCCATCTATTCTTGCCATATTTATATGGCTAAAATCGGTTAAACCCTCTAAGTCTTTGAAATTAGTTATGGATTCTGTTTTATCAAGTTTGTGATTCATTTTTATTCTATAAATACCCTTAGTTGGGTGTATTGCCCATATCACGTTTGTGCTTTCTGGCATTACTTTACTTAAAGAGTTAAGGAAGTTCCTGCTCTGTGAATGTTCTATCCAGGTGTTATTTTCGTATTTGAAATATGTAATATATGTGAAAGAAGGAGCAATAAGATATTCTTTCCCGTTTTCGGCTATATATTCGAATTTAGAAACTCCTTTGATATCTGATATTCTTTTCCATTTTTCATTCTTCTCATCTTTTAAAAAACATCCGTCTTGGCTGCTACAAATAATCTTGTCTTTAATAGAAGTCAAACTGAAGACTTCCCCCCTTATTTCAGGAATGAGCTGATGGGTATACCCATTTATGTGGTAAAGGCCTTGATTGGTACCAATTAAAATTTGGTTATTAATGGTGATAGCATCTGCTATTTTTCCAATTTCTTTTGTCTGTTTCCAAATGGCAATAGTAGGATTTATTTTAATATGGGAAACCCCAGAATCTAGCGTTACCCACAAGTCTTCTCCGATTACTCTGATTCGATGTATAATATTACTTTGCAAACCTTCTGATCCTGAGATCCTATTAATAAAGTCTCCTTCCATATTGAATATATATATTCCTCCTCCTAATGTCCCTATAATAATATATTTTTCGTCCATTATTGCTCCGCAATCTATCATGTATGGGTAAAGGACTTCGGAAATATTTTTCATGTGTATTATATTATCTTTTTCCTTTTTTAGCACTTTTCCTTTATTGGATCCCATAATCCAACTGCCATCTGAAAGTTCACACATGAATTTCAGTTCATCATTTTCTAGATATTTTTCTTGTAATACTTGGCTGAATTTATTATTCTCAATTTTTTGAATACCTTCGAACAGTCTATGCGTATATAAGCCACTATTGCATTTCTGTAGAAGCATATGACAGCTCTTGCTTATCTCTTCCATACAAGTTCCGTCATACTTTAGTATGCATGAAAAACTCTGGAAATAAATGTTGTTATTAAATGAAGCAATGCTCCAAAAATTTCTGCTCTGAATTTTGGGATTAGTAAAGGTGTCCATTAACGACACATACTCCCATTGTCTTTTGCTATTTTTTACCCAATAACCTATATTGTTATCTCCTGCAGTATATATTTTATCCCCTACTTTTTGGATTGCTTTAATTTTACATTCGGCATTATGTGAGAATTTATATTTACTCCAGTTATTTCCATCGTATATTAATAGTCCTTCATTATTGGCTACATATACACATGCAGAATCAAGATATAGATCCCAGTTTTGAGAACTTCCTTTATAATCTTTTGTTCCATAATTAGTGATATTATAGACTAAAGGGAGATTTGTAGAAAAAGTAATAAAAGCCTGTATAAATAAAAAAGTAAATAGGAATAGTCTTTTTTTCATATCATTTAGAGTTTTATATGCAATAATACAAAAAAAACTTATTCATTCCATTAAAATCATAATATATTCTATTTCCTTTAATAATCATATTCTATATTTTTATCTGTTTAATTTATTGATATATAGATATATATATTTTATTGATGTAGCTGTGATATATATATATTAAGGCCTTTATATTAAGATGTGTTTTTGTGAAAATATTTTATTTGTCGTAAATTATAGTTGAGGTATATATTTGCACAAAAAAGGACACATGATGTGTTAAGTGTTTAATTTTAAATTTTTTATCTTTATATTATGAGAAAGACGTTCTTAACGAGTTTGTTGATGCTCTTAAGTGTTTGCTTTTTGTATGGGCAAGAGATGCTTTCAGTTAAAGGTACAGTTACGGAAAAAGGTACCGGTGAGGGACTTATTGGAGTTACCGTTTTTGTACAAGGAACTACAGGTGGTACTGTTACCAATATAGCTGGGCAGTATGAACTGGACAACCTTCCTAAGGGAAGTGTACTTGTGTTTTCTTCTGTAGGAATGAAGACTAAAACTTTTGTTGTTAACAAATCATGTGTGTATGATTTGGCTATGGAAGCAGACGTATTAAGTCTTGAAGATGTAGTTGTGGTAGGTTATGGCACTTCAAAGAAAAGAGATCTTACAGGCTCTATTGTATCTATTAATGGAGATGATTTAAAGAATGTTCCTCAGTATAGTCCTGTCAATGCTTTGCAGGGAAAGGTACCAAGTTTGATGGTTACAAACACAGGCTCTGCAGGAGGTGGTGCTTCAATTCGTCTTCGTGGTGTGGGTACATTAAATTCCAGCACAAATCCTCTGTTCGTTGTAGACGGTATGTTGACAGATAATATCGACTTTCTGAGTCCTAGTGATATTACTTCTATTGAAGTTTTGAAAGACCCTTCTTCACTTGCTATTTTTGGTGTGCAAGGGGCAAATGGTGTAATTATTCTTACTACAAACCGTGCTAAGGAAGGTAAACTTACTGTTTCATACGACGGTTATGGGGGTATGCAGTATGTAAGTAGCAACGACCGTGTGAAATTGACTAATGCTAATCAGTTTACGGGGCTTTATAATGAATTACTAAAGAATCAGGCAACAGAAGACAAACCCTATCGTGCATGGTATCCCGATTTATTTGGTGAAGGCACTGATTGGGTAGATCTTGTTTTGCGTCCGGCTGCAATTACAAGTCATTCTCTTACAATAGCAAACTCTTCAGAAAAAGCTTCAAGTGTTTTGTCGGCTGGTTATTTTTATCAGGACGGTGTATTGAAGTACGATAATTATAACCGTTATAATTTGCGTTATGCAGGTGATTATAATGTATCCAAACATATAAAAATAGGCTCTAATATTACTTTGAGCCGCTGGAGTAAGTCAGGACAAAGTGCAAATCTTTGGGAAGCGACCCATGCTATTCCTACCTACTCGCCATACGGCTTTGAGGAAGATTTGGATCCTGAAAATCCTGGTAGTAAATATACTCCTTCTCCTTCTATACAAAAGGATGTGGCTAATCCGGTTGCAACAATGGAACTTCAAAAGGGAACAGATGAAAGTTATGGTTATAGAGGTGTCGGAAATGCATATATAGAAGTGAATTTCTTGAAAGATTTCCAGTTTAAGGCAACAGGTTATGCAGATTTGGGAGTGAATTATAATAGTAATTTTGATCCAAAATATGATGTTAATAATGAAACATCTATATCTTCACAAAAGAAAGAAACAAATTCATTCTCGCGTGGAACGGCTGAGTATGAGAAGTATCAGGCTGACTTTATCTTGAATTATAAGAAACAAATTGATGACCATCGTATAAATGCTACAGCTGGTTATACTGCATATTTAAAACGCTCTAAAGGTTTTACTGCAGCAGCAGATACTATAGGTGGTAAAGATATGAATGTGGTTCCTGAAGATTTCTGGATGCTATCACAAGGTTCTCCTAAAAATAAATCAAATGGTGACTCTTATGATTCGGAAGCTTTTATATCATATCTTGCTCGTGTTAATTATGCCTATAAAGACCGCTATCTTTTAACAGCTACGTTTCGTGCCGACGGTTCTTCAAAGTTTGCTCCAAGTCATCGCTGGGGATATTTCCCTTCAGTTGGTGCCGGATGGGTTATGAGTGAAGAGAATTTTATGTCATCAACGAAAAGTTTCTTGGATTATTTAAAATTAAAGATGAGTTGGGGGCAGCTTGGTAATGATAAAATAGGTAATTATTTGTGGTTGCCAACAATTAATCCTATAGGACAGCAGGTGATTATAGACGGACAAACATATTATATACCGCTTGCGGATTATCAGGTGGACAAAAATATACATTGGGAGGTAATGAGTGGTTTTGATGTTGGTGTTGATGCTAAATTCTTCGGTAATAGATTAAGTGCTGAAATTGGTTATTATATTAAGACTACACGGGATCTTCTTGCTCATGTCTCACCTTCTGTAACAGTTGGCGGTGGTTATGCCATTACAAATGCAGGTTCTATTCGTAACAGTGGTTTTGAGTTTATGCTTAATTGGAATGACCAAATAGGGGACTTACAATATGGAGTCAGCTTAAATGGTTCTACTTTGAATAATGAGGTATTGGAACTTGGTGATAACAATTCTGATATAGTATATAACTATCACCGTACTTCGGTTGGACATTCTATAGGCTCATTTTATGGTTACATTCAGGATGGTATTTTCCAAAACGAGGAAGAAATTAAGGCTTATGATAAGGCAACGTCATGGGAAAACCGTCCGGGAGATATTCGTTATAAAGATTTGAACGGTGATGGAAAAATAAGCGATAAGGATCGTACTTTTATCGGAAATCCGATGCCAAAGTTTATGTACGGTTTAAATCTTAATCTTTCTTACAAGGGGTTTGATTTCTCGGTTGATATGAATGGAGTATATGGTAATAAGATTTTAAATAAGAAAAAATTAAGTGATTTCACTATATTTAATTTCTATGAATCGACTTTAGGTAGATGGCATGGTGAAGGTACTTCCAGCTTTGAGCCAATATTGGATAATACAAGAAGTCATAATTTCTTGCCTTCTACAAACTTGCTTGAGAATGGATCTTACTTCCGTATTCGTGGAGTACAATTGGGGTATACATTACCAAAAGATATTCTGAAAAAAATGAAAGTATCTAAAATTCGCTTTTACGCAAATGTTCAAAATTTATATACTTTTAAAAAGAATACAGGGTTTACTCCAGAAGTAGGTGGAAGTATTCTTGAAGGTGGAGTAGACAATGGAGATACTTATCCTATACCGACAACTGTAACAGCGGGTTTATCATTTAACTTTTAATTTAGAATAATAAGATATGAAACATATAATATTGGCAGTGATATGTGCCGGAACTTTATTTGGTTCTTGTGCAGATAGTTTTCTGGATCAGTATCCTAAGGGTAAATGGCATAGTGAGAATATGCCTGAAGATAGTCAGCTTAAACCGGAAATACTTGTTGAGGCAAAAATTCAGGAAGCATACGGTAAACTACGTAGCTGGGGAGCTGTTTGGCCTTATTTGGCAATGAATAATTATCCTACAAAAGAATCTTACAAAGGAAGTACTCAGTCTGACGGTGGTAATGATATGCTATCATTCGAAAGTATGTCTTATAATCCGTCAAATGGCTTGATTGCTGATTTCTATAATACTTGTTATAGTACAATCTTTTCTGCTAACGAAGCTATGGGATTTATTGGAGAAATGGAGCTTGAAGAGAATGCAGATCAGAATAAAGTTGAAAAATATAAGGCTGAAGTGACATTTATACGTAGTTTGATGTATTATCGTCTCACACAGGCTTTTGGAGATGTTCCATATATAGATAAACTTCTTGGTAAGAATGAAAAATCTCCAGCGAGAATGAATATTGATGAACTTCGTGCGAAGTATATAGGGGATCTTGAAAAGGTAATTGATATATTACCTACACGTCTTGATTTGATTTCTTCAGGGAATTCAGGAAGAGCGACGCAGAATGCAGCCCGTGCTATTATTGCCAAAACATACTTATATCAGAAAAATTGGGCACAGGCTAAAAAGTTTGCTTTAGATATTATTAATTCAGGTGATAATGACCTTTCTACTCCTTTTGAATTAATATTTGATGAGGATAAAGAATTTGGACCTGAGTCTGTATTGGAAATAAACTGTGAACTTGATCACGCTAACAAGATTTACGTGGATTCTCAGTTTGGTGAAGTACAGGGATTTCGTGGTGTTCCAGATTTGGGATGGGGATTCAATAATCCAACTGATGATTTAATAAAAGGGTTTGAAGAGGGCGATCCAAGATTGAATGCTACCGTATTAAAGGATGGCGATATGATTGATGGATACACACTAAAGGCTGATGAACAGTCAAAAGGTATGTTTAATAAGAAAGCATATGCTAAAAAATCTGAATATGAAACTAAAGGTAGAACGCAGAAAGATCATGGAAAATGGAAAAATATCCGTTTGATACGTTATTCAGATATTTTACTTGTTTATGCAGAAGCATGTTGTGAACTTAATGAATTGCCTGAAGCTCTTGCAAAACTGGAAATGGTGAGAAATAGGGCAAGAGGCGGTAATACTTCTGTATTACCTAAGAGAGAAACCTCTGATCAAAATGAGTTGCGTGAATTTATTCGTCATGAAAGAAAAGTAGAACTCGCTCTTGAATTTGAACGTTTTTATGATTTGATTCGTTGGGGTATAGCTGGTAATGAAATTGATAACTTTGTTGAAGGTAAACACGAACTTTATCCTATACCTCAGACAGAAATAGATAAGGGTGAAGGTATTTTAGTACAAAATCCTGGTTACTAACTAATATTATTAAACGAATAAAAATAAAATTATGAAATACATGAATATTTTATTTATGACACTTTTGAGTTTCCTGTTTATTAATTGTAATGAACAGGAGCTTCAAATGCAGACTGAAAAAACAGCTTTGTATTTTCAAGCTGTGGCTGATGGTTCTCAAGTTAAGCTGAAATGGGAAAATGAAAGTAAGCAGGCGTACGATATTTGGCGAGCGATAGACGATAGACCATATAAGAAAATAGTAGAAGCTACAAAAGAAACTTCTTACATTGATAAGGTAGATGGTTTGAAAGGTGGTACACGCCTGACATATCGTATGGTTAATACTGGTGAATATGCTTTTGCGGCAGATGTTTTGAGAAGACAGCAGAGTGTGACTCTTAGAACATTTAAAATTGAAGAGTTGATGGACGAAGTTCAAAAGAATACTTTGAAATATTTTACAGATTTTGCACATCCTGATTGTGGAATGGCTCGTGAAAGGAGTAATATTCCAGATGATTTGCATGTTGTAACCACGGGTGGTACGGGATTTGGAATAATGGCTATCATTGCCGGCTCTGAAAGAGGGTTTATAACTCGTGATGCTGCGTATAAGCAAATTCGCAAAATTACAGATTTTTTGCAAGAAGTAGAAACTTTCCATGGAGCTTATGCACATTGGTATTATGGAAATACAGGTGCGGTAAAGCCTTTTAGTGATAAAGATAATGGTGGTGATTTGGTGGAAACTTCATTTCTTATGCAGGGGCTTATTGTTGCTTATGAATATTTTAAAGACGGAAATGGTTTGGAAAAGAAATTGGCCGCTGATATAAATACTATATGGAGAGATGTTGACTGGAAACATTATACTAAGAATGAAAATAAGCTTTATTGGCATTGGTCAAAGCAATATGATTTTGCTATGAATATGGGCATTTCTGGTTGGAATGAAGGCTTGATGAGTTATATTCTTGCAGCAGCATCTCCAACTCATGGAATAGAAAAAACTGTTTATGACAGGGGGTATGCCAACGATGGTGCCATGAGAAATGGAAATACATATTATGATATCACTCTTCCTCTCGGCAATGACGGAGAAATGGGTGGACCGCTTTTCTTCGCTCACTATTCTTTTATGGGACTTGACCCGAATGGATTAAGTGATTCATATTGTAATGACTATTTTGAACAGAACAAAGCTCATGTATTGATAAATCGTGCTTATTGTCTTGACAATCCTAAAATGCACAAAGGATATTCTGAAAATCTTTGGGGACTTACAGCCTCGGATTGTCCTGTAGCTACATATCTTGCTCATGCACCGGGAGGTAATGATAACGGAACTGTTGCTCCTACAGGTGCTTTAGCCTCTATACCGTATGCTCCTGAAGAATGCTTGAAAGTGATGGATTATCTTTATTATGATTTGAAAGATAAGATGTGGGGTGAATATGGTTTCTATGACGCCATTAATCTTGGAGTGAAAGAAGACGATAAACAAGTTGCCAAAAGTTATTTAGCTATAGACCAAGGGCCTATTGTTGTAATGATAGAAAATTATCGTACTGGCATTATTTGGAAACTCTTTATGCAGAATGAAGATGTCAGAAACGGTCTTAAGAAATTAGGATTTTCTTCTTCAAAATACAACTTTTAATTAAATATTTGATATATAGTCCCGGCACATTGTAATTCTATTATTTGTCGGGACTTTAATTGTTATTCAACACAAAGTATATATGAAATTAGATAAGTATATAAAGACAGCCTGTTTGCTGTTTCCTTTTTGGCTAGTATCGTGTGATACAAATACAGGAAATGATAAGGATGCTGAAATGAATAGATTCGTTTCTGAACTGATGTCTAAAATGACACTTGAAGAGAAAATCGGACAGAGTACCCTTATCTCAAGCTGGTGGGACGTTACCGGTCCGGTGTCGAACAACGATTATGCTCACAAAGCAAAAGACGGTCATGTGGGCGGATTCTTCAATGCATTGACTTGTGATTTCCTTTATCGCCTGCAGAAAGAAGTTGTTGAAAACTCTCGTTTGGGTATCCCGTTGATGTTTGGTTACGATGTGATACACGGATATAAGACAACATTCCCTACACCACTTGCTATGTCTTCTTCATGGGATATGGAAATGGTGGAACTGGCTGCAAGGTCAATGGCAGAAGAAGCTGCTGCAGATGGTCTGCACTGGACTTTTGCACCTATGGTGGATATTGCTAGGGATCCACGTTGGGGGCGAGTGGCAGAAGGCGCGGGTGAAGATGCATTCCTTGGGTCGGCAATAGCACGGGCTCAGGTAAGGGGTATTCAGGGCAAGAACCTTGCCGACACGGCTACGTTGATAGCTTGTGTTAAGCATTTTGCTGCGTATGGTGCTCCGGTAGGTGGACGCGACTATAACTCAGTGGATATGAGTGAACGTCAGCTTAGAGAGTTTTATCTTCCGCCATACAAGGCTGCTGTGGACGAAGGCTGTCAGACTGTGATGTGTGCTTTCAATGATATAAACGGTGTGCCTGCTACAACTAATAAATGGCTTATGACTGATATACTCCGCGATGAATGGGGATTCGACGGTATGATAGTAACCGATTATACAGGCATCTTTGAACTTACAAATCATAGGACAGTAAGAGATTCTGCCGATGCCGGAGCACAGGCAATCAGAGCCGGGGTTGATATGGATATGCAGTCTGCAATCTTTATGAATTATTCTAAAGAGAACTATGAAAAGGGGCTTATTTCTATGGAAGACATTGATAGGGCATGCAGGAACGTGCTAAATATGAAATACAAGCTTGGCCTGTTCGAAGACCCTTATAGATATTGCGACACTATGAGAGCGAAGAGAGTGCTTAAGCATCCTAAGTTCTTTAATGCCTCATTCGAAGTGGCAAAACGCAGTATTGTACTTTTGAAGAACGATAACGAGGTTCTTCCTGTTTCGAAGGAAACTAAGACTATTGCTCTGATAGGTCCTATGGCAATGAACAAAAGGAACCATCTTGGAACATGGCATACTGCCGGAAGGGAAGAAACTGTGACTCCAATACATGAAGCTTTCTTCAAGGAATTTCCGAATTCGAGAATCATAGTTGAAGAGGGCTGTTGGTACGAAGGTGACGACAGAAGCAAGTTTGTAAAGGCTGTGGCTGCAGCGCGTCAGGCTGATGTGGTAGTGATGTGTATGGGCGAACAGGAATTTGAAAGCGGTGAGGCTGCAAGTAAGACTGATATCCGTTTGGCAAAGATACAGCGTGACTTGATAGACGAAGTGGCAAAGGTGAACAAGCCTATGGTCCTTTTGTTACATAACGGTCGTCCTATGGTGTTAACAGATGAAGAGAAGAAGTTCGATGCAATCTTGGAAGTATGGCATTTGGGTAGCATGGCTGGTCCCGCTATTGCAGACGTAGTGAGCGGTGATTATAACCCGTCAGGAAAACTTACTATGTCGTTTCCTCGTTCTGTAGGACAGATACCTGTGTATTACAACTATCTGAATACTGGACGCCCAGAGGATGTAAACGTAAGATTTACTTCACGTTATCTCGATAGCCCTAATTCGCCTCTTTATCCTTTTGGTTACGGATTGAGTTACACTTCGTTTAGTTACTCGGATATCACACTCGACAAAGATTCTATGACTAAAAATGGTTCGATCAAGGCAACGGTGAAGGTTACAAATACGGGAAAGTATGATGGTGACGAAGTGGTACAAATGTATATAGGAGATAAGGTTGCTTCTGTGAGTCGTCCGCTGAAGGAGTTGAAAGGCTTTAAGAAAGTAAATATTCCAGCAGGCAAAACTGTAGAGGTAAGTTTCGAAATAACAGACGAGCTATTGAAATTCTATAATGCGGATATGATAAGAGCTTCAGAACCTGGTGAGTTCAATCTCTTTATTGGAGGTTCAAGCCAGACAAACAACAGTACTGTGTTTACTTTGAATTGATTTTATAGTATTTAATTGGTATTAAAACCTAAAAGTCAGTAATGAGATATTTTGTAATATTTATATTTTGTGCAGTCTTTAATGTAATGTGCGCAGAAGGAATTTATTCTCCATGTGGCAAATTACATCTGACTTTCAATCTAAGTGATGGTACTCCGTGTTATTCGCTTAGTTCGGAAGGTAGACGGGTTATGGATAACAGCAGGTTGGGATTTCTGCTAGCTGACCAACCTGATTTATATTCAAACTTCAGCATAGAAAAGATAGATACTCTTTCTTTCGATGAGATATGGGAGCCTGTATGGGGAGAGGTTGCAAAAATCAGGAATAATTATAAAGAACTTTGCGCATATCTGAAAGATGACAAAGGAAGACTGATGAATATCCGCTTTCGTCTTTATGATGACGGACTGGGGTTCAGATATGAATTCCCGCGCCAACACAGTTTGGCTTACTTTTTTATAGAAGAAGAGCTCACTGAATTTAATCTTGGTACAGACTGCTCTTCGTTTTGGATTCCAGGAGACTACGATTCAAATGAATTTGTGTATCAGAAATCTCGGTTGTCGAATTTGAGTGATGTTCTTGTTAGAGCAAGAAAGTCAATGGATTCCAAAACTATAATAGATAATAGGTCGGTACAGACTCCTGTACTTTTCAGAAATGAGAATGGGATATATATCAATATTCACGAAGCGGCGCTAAAAGACTATCCTTCCATGTGTCTTACACTTCAGGAGGGTACATATACTTTTAAAGCTAATCTTACCCCAGATCCTAAAGGATATAAAGGACGGATTCAAAGTGATTTCAATACACCATGGAGAACAGTTATAGTAAGCGATAATGCTGCCGGGATACTTGAGTCCAAGCTTGTGTTGAACTTGAACGAACCTTGCAAATTTGAGTCTACAGATTGGGTAAAGCCGATGAAGTACATTGGAGTGTGGTGGGAGATGTTTGTTCCTGGAGGTTCTTCATGGAATTATACAGACGATACTAATATTCGTCTCGGAAAGTATGACTACAACAAAGCCATGCCTAACGGACATCATGGAGCCAATACTGAAAATGTAAAACGATATATTGATTTCGCTGCTGAGCATGGGTTTGACGGCATTTTGGTAGAAGGTTGGAATGAAGGATGGGAAGACTGGTTCGACAAGATGAAGTTTCATGTCTTCGATTATAAGAGCCCTTATCCTGATTTTAACATAGAACAGTTAAATGAGTATGCTAGAAGCAAAGGGGTTTCATTGATAATGCATCACGAGACCTCAGGATCTACGATGAACTATGAACGTCTGATGCCTGAGGCATACGGACTGATGAATAGGTATGGATACAAGGCTGTGAAGTCAGGTTATGTAGGACGACTTTATCCCGTAGGAGAGTTTCATTATGGACAGACATTTATAAATCATTGTCTTTATGCTATAGAAAAGGCAGCTGAACATAAAATTATGGTCAATATACATGAAGCTCCGAAACCTACTGGCATGCATAGGACATATCCTAACTTTTTGGCTTGTGAGTCAGCTCGAGGTACCGAGTATGAGGCTTTTTCGTATAATACTCCAGAGCATACAACAATATTACCATTTACAAGAATGGTAGGAGGACCTATGGATTATACACCTGGTATTATGCAGCTTGATTTTAGCTATTATAATAAAGACTTAAAGAAGACGTTAAGTAGTACTCTGGCAAAACAACTTGGACTCTATGTCGTATTGTATTCCCCTCTGCAGATGGCAGCAGACCTGCCAGAAAACTATGAACGTTATATGGACGCTTTTCAATTTATAAAAGAGGTTCCTGTGGATTGGAAAGAGACTCGTGTCCTAGAAGCAGAACCAGGAGAATATGTTACAATTGCTAGACAAGATAAATATAGTGATAATTGGTTTATTGGTAATACAACATCGGATCATGCTAGGGTTGCAGAGTTAAATTTTGATTTCTTAGATGATACTAAGGTATATGAAGCAACAATTTATTCAGATGGGAAAGATGCTAATTACCAGGATAATCCACAATCATATAAAATAATAAAGAAAAAAGTGACTTGTAAATCCAAGCTAAAATTATTTGTTGCTGCAGGTGGAGGATTTGCAATTTCTGTTAAAGTATTAAAGATAAAAGATAATTTATAAGTATTGTATGTTAAAGTTTAAAATTTATCGAGCAAGTTTGTTAGCGGGCATGTTTGCATTTTCATCAGTTGTTTATTCAAATCCTTATAATAACAGGATGGATGAGTTTATAGATAACTTGATGTCTAAGATGACGTTAGAGGAAAAAATTGGTCAGTTAAATCTTCCCGCTTCTGGAGAAATTATAACAGGTCAAGCCAAAAGTAGTAACGTTGCTGAACGTATTTGTAAAGGTCAGGTTGGAGGGTTGCTTAATTTGAAAGGGGTGGAAAGAATACGAGATTTGCAGAAATTAGCTGTTGAAGAAAGTCGTTTAGGGATTCCATTGCTTTTTGGTATGGATGTAATACATGGTTATGAAACAATTTTTCCTATTCCACTTGGGCTTTCATGTACATGGAATATGGAGGCGATTGAGCAATCTGCAAGAATTGCGGCAATCGAAGCTAGTGCTGATGGAATATGTTGGACATTTAGTCCTATGGTAGATGTATGCCGTGATGCACGTTGGGGACGTATATCAGAAGGTAATGGTGAAGATCCATATCTCGGTTCTGAAATAGCTCGTGCCATGGTTAGAGGCTATCAGGGCGATGCAATGAAGCGTAACGATGAAATCATGGCATGTGTAAAACATTTTGCTCTTTATGGTGGTGCGGAAGCTGGAAGAGATTATAATTCTGTAGATATGAGTCGTCAGCGTATGTTTAATGACTACATGCCACCTTATAAAGCTGCAGTAGAAGCAGGTGCCGGTAGTATGATGGCTGCATTTAATGATGTAGATGGGATTCCTGCTACTGGTAATAAATGGCTTATGACAGATTTGCTTCGTAAAGATTGGGGATTCGATGGGTTTGTTGTGAGTGATTATACAGGTATAACAGAGATGGTAGATCATGGAATGGGAGATGTTCAGGATGTAGCGGCTCTCTCTGTAAATGCTGGAGTGGATATGGATATGGTAAGTGATGCTTTTATGACTACTCTTGTACGTTCTGTTGAGGAGGGAAAGGTGTCGGAAGAAACAATTGATACAGCTTGTCGTAGAATTCTTGAAGCAAAATATAAATTGGGGCTTTTTGAGGATCCATATAAATATTGTGACCTCAAAAGACCTGCTAAACAGATTTTCTGTGATAAACACCGTAAAATTGCGCGTAAGATTGCAGCAGAGAGCTTTGTGCTTCTAAAAAATGAGGGAAATATTTTGCCTCTTCAGAAAAAAGGTACAGTGGCTGTAATTGGCCCTCTTGCAAATACTAAAGCTAACATGCCTGGTACTTGGAGTGTTGCTGCTGTCGCAGAAAATATACCAACTTTAGTAGAGGGTATGCGATTTGCTCTTGGCGATAAGGTTGATATTATTACAGCTAAGGGTAGTAATCTTATGAGTGATGCTGCATATGAAGAGCGTGCTACAATGTTCGGGCGTAGTCTTAATAGGGATAGCCGTACTGACCAACAGCTATTGAATGAGGCATTGGAGGTTGCAGCTAAAGCGGATGTAATTGTTGCAGCTATTGGTGAATCTTCTGAAATGAGTGGTGAGTGTAGTTCTCGTTCTGAGTTGGATATACCAGATACTCAACGCACTCTTCTTGAAGCTCTGCTTAAGACTGGGAAACCGGTCGTTTTAACATTGTTTACAGGGCGTCCTCTTGTACTCAATTGGGAGCATAAGAATGTACCTGCGATTCTAAATGTATGGTTTGGTGGTAGCGAAACAGGTTCTGCTATAGCTGATGTATTGTTTGGTGATGTTAATCCAAGTGGTAAACTTACTACAACATTTCCTCAAGCTGTTGGTCAGTTGCCTTTGTTCTATGCTCATAAGAATACAGGACGCCCTTTGGGAGAGGGACGGTGGTTTGAAAAGTTTCGTAGTAACTATATTGATGTAAGTAATGACCCTCTTTATCCATTTGGATATGGCCTTTCATATACGACATTTGAATATGGAGATGTAATACTTAATACAAAAAGTATGAGTATGGATGGTGAAATAACAGCAACAGTAAATATTAAAAATGCAGGAAATTATGATGGTTATGAAGTTGTACAGCTTTATATTAAAGATTTAATTGCTAGTGTTACTCGCCCTGTTAAAGAACTTAAAGGTTTTAAGAAGATATTTATCAAGGCCGGAGAAACTAAAACCATTTCATTTAAAATAAGCCCGGAAATGCTTAAATTCTACAATTTTAATATTGATTATGTTGTTGAGGTTGGAGATTTTGATGTGATGATTGGTCCTAATAGTCGTGATGTGAAATCGGCTCGTTTTACTTTAAGGTAATTTATTGAAGCAATAACATAGATAAAAAACGGGGTTAACTTCAACCCCGTTTTTTTATGTGCTAAAATATGAATATTCTTTAATGGAATATTTTTGACTCTGCTAGTTGGGAGTCTGTAGTAAAAATCAGAGATTTATGTAGATGATTTTGTTTATGTGATATGCTCAGGTTTTTAATCTTATTTTTTGTGTTTTTAATTCAAAACTGCTGAGGGAGTATTTAAGATTGGTCTTTATTGTAGGAAGTGTTAATTTATTCTCCCACTTCCTCAATTTCCATTACTTCCATTACGCCTGCATACTCAGCTGCAAAACCCTCGGATGAAGGGCCCTGGATACGGACTTTCAGTTTGGCAGGTATGGCTGTATAGGGTTTTGCATCGGAAGGAAGAGCTGCTTCATAGCGTTTCTTCAGTTTACCCGACTTGTCAACAACCCAATAGGCTGTAGTGTCTGCATCGGGAGTGAAGCTGTAGGCTTCGTGTCCCATGATAAGTTGTCCGTGGAGTACCTGAATGGAGTCGAATAGCTGGATGCTCTGCTCATCAAACAAAGGCATATCTTGTCCCACCTCAACGAAGACTGCTTTCTGGGGATGGGTGTGGAATACCTCGAAATAACGTGCTCCGCTGTTGCCTACTCCCCATCCATGGCAAGTAAAGGGCACAGGTTCGTGCTGGCCGCGGTCAGCCAGCTCTTTCGCTGACTTCCCGGTGGGCTCCAGGATGTAGCGGGTTACTCCGGTGCGGTTGGATTTTACTTCACGGAAATCGCAGGTCAGGCTGTCCGTCCAGTTCTTATCCATGAGAATACGTGGGTGAGACTGCAGGAACGGGATAAGTGAATGGATGTCCTTGCCCGGTATATCCAATATCTGAATAACCGGGTCCGAAGTTTGTTTGTGTCCATTTTCCATACGTTCTATGCGTGCACCCGGAATAGAAGCGTCAGTGACGATACGTAGGTTTTCGTTGCATTGTGCCCACAGCCGTAAACCGGCTCCTGTGACAGTCTGCCACTGGAAGCCTTCGTAGCCTTCTCTGGAGGGATTCTCGGGGAATACTTCACTTAGTTCCGTCTGAATGTCGGAATCTCCGGCTTGTTTTTTAGAAGACGGATTGCAGGCTGTCAATAGGCAAAGACCTGCCAAAGGGATAAGAATTCTTTTCATGATTAATATTTATAACAAGGTTCTTTATTGTTGTGAAATCAGGAAGGCCGTGTAAGCGATGTAGCATGCCACTAACAGTCCTCCTTCTATGCGGGTGATGGTCCGTTTCTTGAAGAACCAACCCACCAGCCAGAACAGGATGGAAGAGCCTACCAGTACAGCCATGTCGATGTTGTTGATATTTCCCATAGGGAGAGGAGACAGGCTTGCACTACATCCCAATACAAAGAATACATTGAACAGGTTGCTGCCAATGACGTTACCAATGGCAATACCCGGATTCTTTTTCAAGGCCGCCGTGACGGAAGTTGCCAGTTCCGGCAAAGAGGTACCTCCGGCCACCAGTGTAAGTCCGATGATAGAGTCGCTGACACCTAATGAACGGGCAATACCGCTGGCACCGTCTACAAAAAATTGTCCGCCAAAAATTAATCCGGCCAGTCCTCCTATAATATATAGGGTTGATTTCCATGCCGGCAGTTCCTTCACCTTCTGCTCTTCGCCACCATCTTCGTTTCCGTTGCGGGCGATGGCAAACGTATAACGCATAAAAATAAGGAAGAAACCTAATAGTACCAGTCCGTCTATCCGGCTGATGATGTCCCGGCTTCCTCCGTCGAGTATGCAGTCGTTGGCAAAGCAGGTGAGTACCAGTGCAGAAAGAATGACCAGCGGAATTTCCTTACTCATAGTGCCCTGCCCCACTTGTATGGGGAGGACCAGAGCGGTGCATCCGATAATCATCAATACATTGAAGATATTACTTCCTACCACGTTACCGATAGCCATTTCAGCACTTCCTTGTAGTGAGGAGAGTACGCTGATAACCAGTTCTGGAGCAGAGGTCCCGAAGGCTACAATGGTCAATCCGATAACCAGGTCGGAGATACGAAAGCGTTTGGCTACAGAGGCTGCTCCGTCGGTCAGTCCGTTGGCTCCTATTAAAATCAAAGCTAATCCGCCGATTAATAAAAGTAGATTCATCCACATACGATACTGTTTTTAGTCCTTTTCTGTTAGCTGGAACGTTTTTCCGTCTGTACTACGTGTCAGTGTAGCTTCTTTTCCTTTGCCACGCAAATCGAGAATGGTATTCTTGTAACCGTAACCTGAGGCTGTGCGGTACTGCGAGAGTAACATATATTGTCCGTCCAAGCAGACTTCAGCGAGGGCTTCATGCGGATAGAATGCCACAGGGATTTCTGTGTTTTCTACAGTAAGGAAGGACGTTTCTATTTTTTTGTCGGTGCCGTATGTACTATAAAGCAGACGTCCTCTTCTGGATACAATCCAGGAGTCTGCACAGGCTTGCACCTGATAGGTGTCGTCGTCTTCTACGTTCCAGACTGCAATGCCGTCAGGACGTACACGGCGGTCGAGTATGACTTTGGTATCAGGTAAGAACACTTCTACCTTTGAAGAATCAGTTGCAAAAACTAAGAAACCGGCTTGAGTTGCCTGGCTGTCGGTGGAAGAGAGTACTTTTTGTCCTGTCTCAAAAATCCGGATGTCTTTTTGTAATACGTCCGACCAGGTGTATCCCGTAGAAGCCTTGTCTGTTCCGACTAAAGGTGCTGATTCCGGCTGGCGTACATATTTTATCTGATAATCGGCCCCTTTCTGAAGAGTGAGAGTGTCTTGTTGTAAAGACAGGATGGCCAGCGTATCTGAGAATGAAATTGTCTGTCCGTTTCCGATGCTTTTTCCGTTCAGAATGAGCTGTCCGTCCGGCAGAAGTTGCCAGCTTTCATATTGCAGAGTGGCCATGCCGATGGAGGAGGCTTTTCCTTCCTTGGCCAGTGTCATTCCTTGTACGAAGTTGGATGAAGGAGGAAGTATTTCTGTCCAGTTGCCCAACAAGTCAGTTTCGTTTACGGCAGTCTTAGGACTGCATGCTATCAAACCTCCCAGAAAGAGAGGTAAGGCGATTTGTTTCATTTGTTTTTTCATGGTGATATGTTTTTGTTTATAATGCAGTGGTATAGGTTTATACTGCATGTGTCACAACTCTTTTTATGGTTACAGTAATTGCAAATATACAAATTACTTTAAGTTTCCAGGGTAATAACGGTTTATAGGTTATAAAAATGCACGATTCTCCTCCTTTTTTGCATGATTAATAGTTGTACGTGATACACTAATTCCCTATCTTTGCATCAAACGTTAACATGTAAAGTATATGAGAAACAGAATCCTGTCTTTGTTATTCTTACTTCCGTTTATTTCGGAATCAGTGTCTGCCGCGTTGGTGGAAGAAAAAGATTATGTAGCTTATTTGTTTACTTATTTTACGGGAAATCATATCAGCGAAGAAGCCGTATGTTATGGGGTAAGTATGGATGGATATACCTATTATGCCCTGAATAATAACAAACCGGTGCTTGATTCAAAAGTAATCAGCTCTACCGGTGGCGTGCGCGATCCTCATATCCTGAGAGGAGAAGACGGTCAGACTTTTTATATGGTACTGACCGATATGGTATCGGACAATGGTTGGAATTCTAACCGTGCGATGGTGCTGCTGAAATCTACTGACTTGGTAAACTGGTCGCATTCTGTCATTAATATGCAGAAGCGTTATCCGGGACAGGAAAAGCTGAAACGTGTATGGGCTCCTCAGACTATCTATAATAAGGAGGTTGGAAAGTACATGGTATACTGGTCCATGCAGTATGCCGGTGGGGTAGACGTGATTTATTATGCGTATGCCAATGAAGATTTTACGGACTTGGAAGGGGAACCGAAACCTCTTTTTATTCCGAAGGACAAGAAATCTTGTATAGACGGCGATATCGTGTATAAAGATGGGGTATATCATCTTTTCTATAAGACGGAAGGACACGGTAATGGTATCAAAGTAGCAACTACTCGTTCGCTGACTTCCGGAGAATGGGAGGAACAACCGGATTACAAACAGCAGACAAAAGAAGCGGTGGAAGGAGCCGGTACGTTCAAGCTGATTGGACAGGATAAGTACATTCTGATGTATGATGTATATATGAAGGGAGCTTATCAATTCACGGAAACAACCGACTTGAAAAACTTCAAGGTGATAGATCATGCAGTGAAGATGAATTTCCATCCTCGTCATGGTACCATCATTCCTATTACCCGTGCAGAACTGAAACGAATTACAGACAAATGGGGTAAACCGGCTGAACTGGGTGAACTGCCGGTAAATCCGGTATTGCCAGGATTCCATGCAGACCCTGAAGTGCTTTATTCACAGCAAACTCAACGTTATTACATTTATTCTACTACAGACGGACAGCCGGGATGGGGAGGATGGTATTTTACCGTATTCTCTTCGGCTGACTTGAAAGACTGGACTTACGAAGGAGTGATGCTGGATTTACGCTCTCCGCAGGTTCCTTGGGCAAACGGAAATGCCTGGGCACCGGCCATCGAGGAAAAATTGATTGACGGAAAATATAAATATTTCTTCTATTACAGCGGCAATCCGAACGATGATTCAGGCAAGCAAATCGGAGTAGCTGTAGCTGACTCACCTGTAGGACCTTTCAAGGATATGGGCAAACCTATTATTACAGATTCTCCGGTGGGACACGGACAGCAGATTGATGTGGATGTGTTTACCGATCCGGTTTCCGGCAAATCTTACTTGTATTGGGGTAATGGCTATATGGCCGGCGCTGAACTGAACGATGACATGGTGTCTATCAAAAAGGAAACATTGAAGGTGATGACTCCGAAAGGGGGTACGTTGAAAGATTATGCGTATCGTGAAGCGCCATACGTGTTCTATCGTCAGGGATTGTACTATTTCTTGTGGTCGGTAGATGATACGGGTTCAGCGAACTATCATGTGGCATACGGTACATCGGATTCTCCATTAGGCCCGATTAAGGTAGCTAAGGACCCGGTTGTAATGATACAAGACCCGTCGAAAGAAATTTACGGTACGGCACACAATTCCGTAGTCCGTAAACCGGGTACAGATGAATGGTATATCGTGTACCATCGTATCAATAAAAATTACCTGGATAAAGACAAAGCTCCTGGTGTACACCGCGAAGTTTGTATCGACCGAATGGAATTTAATGCGGACGGCACGATTCAGCGGGTGAAAGTTTCCAAATAATAATCTTAAATAAAACCTTCTTACCTATGAAACACCTGACACATTTGGCAGCCTTATGTGCGTGCCTTACCAGTTTTCCTGTATCAGCGCATGTGCAGGAAGTGATGAATGAACCGGATTCAGTATATCTGTTTTCGTATGCTACCGTGAACGATGCGGGGCGTAGTGGCTTGAAATTAGCCTGGAGTACAGATGCAACACGCTGGTTTAGTATCGGCAACGGATATGGATACGTGAGATGTGATTATGGCGCCTGGGGAGCCGAGAAACGTATGCTTAATCCTCATCTGGTGCGTGATGAAAAAGGAGTATGGCACTGCTTCTGGCAGTTGAACGAAAGCGGAAAAGAATGGGGACATGCCACTTCGCCGGATTTAATGAAGTGGAATCCGCAGACTTACTATATGCAGCCGGCTCGGGATGGTGAACAGGTCCCGACCGTAAAACGAGGAAGTGAAACGCGTAAGAAAGCCGTAGTGGAAGGTGTATTGGAACAAGGGTATGTGCAGAAAGTGGCCTGGGAAGACGTGGACCGGCTGTTGAAGTTCGTGGACTACCGGGCCTACAGAGACCAGTTGCACAATGAACGTACAGAACAGGATGCACAACGTTTTGCCGGACTGGCTCCTGTATCCTTGCAATTGACGGTACGTCCGGAAGAGGCGAAGCCTATCAGTGATAAATTGATTGGTATTTTCTTTGAAGATATTAATTACGGAGCAGATGGTGGACTTTATGCGGAACTGGTACAGAATCGTGACTTTGAGTATTCTCCGAAGGACAATGCACATCAGGGATTTGACAGTGGCTATGCCTGGAGTGTATGGGAGAACGGGCAGTCGTCGGCGGTGAAGGTGTCAACTGAAAATCCTTTGCATGAGAACAATCCGCATTATGTTGTATTGCAGGCTAAGCCGGGAATGGCCCTCCGTAATCCAGGCTTTGATGGAATTACGTTGAAGAAAGGAGAAAAGTATGATTTCTCTGTCTTCTCTCGTATGCCTGAAGGAAGCAAAGGTGGAAAAGTAATCGTACGCTTGCTGGATAATGAGGGAAAGGAAGTGGCGAAATCTTCTGTACGGGTAGCAGCCGGAAAATGGAAAAAGCAGTCGGCTGTGCTGACGGCTCAGACTGATGTGGATGCAGCTGTGCTTTCAGTGGAACCGGAAGTGACGGGAGAATTGCATCTGGATATGGTTTCCTTGTTCCCTCAAGAGACTTTTAAGGGGCGTAAAAACGGATTGAGAGCTGACTTGGCACAGACCTTGGCCGATTTACATCCGCGTTTTGTACGTTTCCCGGGCGGTTGTGTGGCACATGGAAACGGAATTGATAATATTTATCGCTGGAAAAACTCAGTGGGTCCGCTGGAAGCCCGTAAACCGATGGGGAATTTGTGGGGGTATCATCAGACATTAGGTTTGGGGTACTTTGAGTATTTCCAGTTCTGTGAAGATATAGGAGCAGAACCTCTGCCGGTGCTGGCAGCAGGAGTTCCATGTCAGAATTCGGCTTGTATTCCGGGGAAACCTCTGAGTGGCGGACAGCAGGGAGGTATTTCCATGGAAGAGATGGATGCATACGTGCAGGATATTCTGGACCTGATAGAATATGCCAATGGTGACCCGAAAAAGAATAAATGGGCAAAGATGCGTGCAGAAGCAGGCCATCCGAAACCTTTCAACCTGAAGTACATCGGCATTGGAAACGAGGATTTGATTACGCCTATTTTTGAGGAGCGCTTTGAAATGATTTTCAAGGCAGTAAAAGAAAAGTATCCGGAAATCACGGTGATTGGTACGGTCGGTCCTTTCTATGAAGGTACGGATTATGAAGCCGGATGGAAGTTTGCTACGCGCCTGAATGTGCCGATGGTGGATGAACATTATTATAATACACCGGGCTGGTTTATAAATAACCAGGATTATTACGACCGTTATGACCGTGCCAAACCTAAAGTATATTTGGGAGAATATGCCGCACATTTGCCGGGACGTCCCAATAACATTGAAACAGCTTTGGCTGAGGCGCTGTATCTGACTTCGGTAGAACGTAATGGTGACATCGTGTCAATGACTTCTTACGCTCCTTTGTTGGCCAAGGAAGGACATACTCAGTGGAACCCCGATTTGATTTATTTCAATAACCGTGAGGTGAAACCTACCGTAGGTTATTACACCCAGCAGCTTTACGGACAGAATTCCGGAGATACTTACTTGCCTGCCGACCGGAAAATAGACAATCCTCGTCAGGATGTGCAGAAACGTATCGGTACTTCTGTGGTACGTGACAGTAAGACGGGAGACTGGGTTGTGAAACTGGTGAACTTGTTGCCAGTTCCGGTAAAGGCGAAAGTGGAAGGCTTGGCGCAAACTGAAAAGGGGAAAGCAGTTTTGCAGGTCTTGAGTGGAAAACCTACCGACAAAAATGCACGACCGGTGAAGAAAGATGTATCCGTGACAGAATTGTCGCAGTATGAAATGCCGGCTTATTCTTTGAGCGTGATTCGTATAAAGGCGGATGAAACGACAAAGTAACCATGCCTTTGAATGATTTTTAGGTTATAATTGATTGATTTCTATTTCTACAGTTTGGTAGCAAGTCTCTATTTTTGTGAAAGAGAAAAATGAATACCATGAATAAATTATTGAGAAAATTATCATTAGGGGTGGCTTGTCTTTTGATGGCGGCTTTTATCAGCTCATGTCAAAGCTCGCAAGCCGGTGGAACGTTTGAAGTTGGGAAAAATACGTTCCTGTTGAATGGAAAGCCTTTTGTAGTGAAAGCTGCGGAGGTACATTATCCGCGTATCCCGGAACCTTACTGGGAACAGCGTATTCTTTCTTGTAAGGCTTTGGGTATGAATACCCTTTGTCTGTATGTGTTCTGGAACTTGCATGAACAGCAACCGGGTAAGTTTGATTTCTCTGGCAATAAAGATATTGCCAAGTTCTGCCGTCTGGCTCAGAAGCATGGAATGTACGTCATTGTACGTCCGGGTCCGTATGTATGTGCAGAATGGGAAATGGGCGGATTGCCTTGGTGGCTGTTGAAGAAAGACGATGTGCAGTTGCGTACGCTGGATCCTTATTATATGGAACGGGTTGGTATTTTCATGAATGAAGTAGGCAAGCAGCTGGCGGACTTGCAGATTTCTCGTGGTGGAAATATTATTATGGTGCAGGTAGAGAACGAATATGGCTCGTATGGAATAGACAAACCGTATGTATCGGCCATTCGTGACCTGGTGAAAAAAGCCGGCTTTACAGATGTACCTTTGTTCCAGTGCGACTGGAGTTCTAACTTCACCAACAACGCACTGGATGATTTGCTGTGGACCGTAAACTTTGGTACGGGAGCCAACATTGACGAGCAGTTCAAGAAACTGAAATCACTGCGTCCGGAAACTCCGATGATGTGTAGTGAATTCTGGAGCGGCTGGTTCGACCATTGGGGCCGGAAACACGAGACTCGTGATGCGGCTACAATGGTGAGCGGTATTAAAGATATGCTGGACCGTAATATCTCTTTCAGTCTTTATATGACACACGGAGGAACAACCTTTGGCTGGTGGGGCGGTGCCAACAATCCGGCTTACTCGGCTATGTGCAGCTCATACGATTATGATGCGCCTATCAGTGAAGCTGGATGGACTACACCGAAATACTTCCAGTTGCGTGACTTGCTGAAACAGTATCTTCCGGAGGGAGAAACCTTGCCGGAACCTCCGGCTCAGTATCCGGTGATTTCCGTACCGGCCATTACAGAATGGGAAGTCGCGCCCTTGTTCGATAATCTGCCTCAGGCTAAACAGTCGGAAGATACTAAGCCTATGGAGCAGTTTGACCAGGGCTGGGGAAGTATCTTGTATCGTACGACATTGAAAGAAGATGTAAAAGGTATTTTGCATATTGATGAAGTACACGACTGGGCACAGGTCTTTGCTGATGGAAAATTGCTGGGCCGCTTAGACCGTCGTCGTGGTGAGTTCACTTTACCGCTGAAAGAAACCTTGAAAAAAGGTACACGTCTGGATATTCTGGTAGAAGCGATGGGACGTGTGAACTTTGATAAGTCAATTCATGACCGGAAAGGTATTACGAACAAGGTGGAAGTGGTAAGCGGCGAACAGGTGAAGGAACTGAAAGGCTGGGAAGTATACAACTTGCCTCCGTTCTATGAATTTGTCAGCCAGAAGAACTATCAGGCAGGCAAGCCGGTTGACGGACCTGCATATTATAAAGCTACCTTCCGTTTGGATAAGACAGGTGATACTTTCCTGGATATGCAGACTTGGGGAAAAGGTATGGTTTGGGTAAACGGACATGCTATGGGACGTTTCTGGGAAATCGGTCCGCAGCAGACTTTGTATATGCCGGGTTGCTGGTTGAAAGAAGGAGAGAATGAAATTATTGTGCTCGACCTGAAGGGACCGGCTGAAGCAAAAGTGGCTGGCGTAGAAAAACCGATTTTGGATATGCTGCGTGAAAAAGCACCGGAAACTCATCGTAAAGACGGACAGAACCTGAACTTGAAAGCTGAAAAAGTAGTAAATGCAGGTACTTTCAAAGCTGGAAACGGCTGGCAGGAAGTACGTTTTGCGCAGCCTGCAGCAGGACGCTATTTCTGTCTGGAAGGTACTTCTAACTATGAAGGAAACAATATCGCAGCCATTGCAGAGTTAGATGTGCTGGATAATAACGGAAAGCCTGTTTCTCGTGAGAACTGGAAGATTGTGTATGCCGACAGTGAAGAAACACGTAGTGGAAACCGCACGGCAGATAAAGTCTTCGACTTGCAGGAAAGTACTTTCTGGCAGACGGTAGACAATACCGCTTATCCTCATCAGATTGTCATAGATTTAGGTAAGGAATATAATGTGACCGGTTTCCGGATGTTGCCTCGTGCAGAAGCCGGTGCACCAGGTTTGATAAAGGATTACAAAGTATATGTAAAGAAATCTGACTTTACGTATTGATTTTCAGTTCGTATTAAAACTTAAGGTGTTGAAGATGGAAATATCCCATGGACGGTGAGTCTGTGGGATATTTTTTTGTCCGTAGAAATAAAAATAAGCTCATTCTGCTTTCATTATGGCATTTTTTACGAACTTTGCCACCCAATATGAAAACAGGTATGCAGGGAATACTTGCATGTGACAAATTTGATAAGATGAATAAGCCAAAAGCTGTATTTAGAGAAATAAACGAGAGCTATACGCTGCAGGAGGCCATAGCTGAAGCAAAACGTTGCTTGAATTGTAAGAATCCTTCTTGCAAGAAAGGATGTCCGATAGAAAATCATATCCCGGAGTTCATTCATGAATTGTCAAAAGGCAATATGGGAAATGCCATGGCAATCATTAATGAGAAGAGTAACCTGCCGGCTATTTGTGGACGTGTGTGTCCGCATGAGAAGCAATGTCAGGGGCATTGTGTATTGTATTCGAAGGGGAAGGGCATTGAAATTGGTAAGTTGGAACGCTTTGTGGCCGATTTTGATACGGAAATGAAACTGATTCGCGAAAAACTACCTCAGAAGACCCGGGGAAAGGTTGCCGTGATTGGTTCGGGACCTGCCGGACTGACCGTAGCCGGAGACTTGGCTCGTCAGGGTTTTAACGTGACAATTTTTGAGAGCCAGGCAGAACCGGGTGGGGTATTGATGTACGGTATTCCGGAATATCGTCTTCCTAAACAGGTGGTTCGTCAGGAAATTGAGAAGATTGAAGCACTGGGGGTGACTTTTCTGTTGAACTGTGTGGTAGGAAAGCAGCTGAACATTGATGATATTTTTGCGCAGGGATACGATGCTATTTTTATTGGTTCAGGTACGGCTCTGCCTAAATCATTGGATATTCCGGGGGCCGGATTGCGTGGAGTGATTCAGGCGACTTACCTGTTGCACATGGCCAATATCTATAATGAAGGCACTGTCGGTCGTGATAAGGTGCCGGTTATCGAAGGAGAGCACGTGGCAGTGATGGGATGCGGAAATGTAGCCATGGATGCGGCCCGTACGGCCGTACGTATGGGAGCGGCCAGTGTGACCATTGTGTATCGACGTACGGAAGCCGATATGCCCGCTATACAGGCAGAATATCAGGCTGCCTTGCAGGAAGGTGTGAAATTCTTATGGCAGACTTCCACGACAGAATTCCTTGGAGATGAAGACGGGAAGGTTGTCGGACTACGTGCCAATACGCCGGAGGGAGTCAAGGAGTATGCTTTCGATCGCATTTGTCTGGCTGTGGGTTCACGTCCGGCCAGTCGGATTGTGTCGACTACGGAAGGCATAGAAACCGATGATAACGGGTATGTACTGGTGAAAGAACGTCCTTTCGGTATGACAAGCCGTAAAGGAGTATTTGCCGGAGGTGATGTGGTGCATCGTCCGCAAACGGTAGTGATGGCTATGAAAGCAGCAAAGAGCGTGGCAGTGGGTATCGCACAGTATGTTGATGCTGTAAAATTGCTGAGTGAATAACCTAATTATAAAATAAATACTAAAGTTTAAGGACTATATCCTGATTACTCAGGAAAAAGCATTAATTTCGCGAATTCAAATGAAACTTTAGAATTTAGATACCAAAAAAACTTTACGATAATGATGGAACTTGATTTACTCACGGCTGTATCACCGATTGACGGTCGCTACAGAAGCAAAGCAGGAACTTTGGCTGCTTATTTTTCAGAATATGCGCTCATGAAGTATCGTGTGCGGGTGGAAATTGAATATTTCATCACTTTGTGTGAATTGCCTTTGCCGCAGCTGGCGTCATTTGATGCGACTCGTTTTGAGTCTCTTCGTGATATCTACCGTAATTTCTCTGAGGGAGACGCTGCACGTATCAAGGAGATAGAAAGCGTGACAAATCACGACGTGAAAGCTGTTGAGTATTTCATCAAGGAGCAGTTTGATAAACTGGGTGGACTGGAACCTTACAAGGAATTTATTCACTTTGGACTGACATCACAGGATATCAATAACACTTCGGTTCCTTTGTCTATCAAGGATGCACTGGAAGAAGTCTATTATCCGCAGATTCAGAAACTGATTGACCAGTTAACTACCTACGCAGAGGAATGGAAAAATATTCCGATGCTGGCAAAGACTCACGGACAGCCTGCTTCTCCTACTCGTTTAGGTAAGGAAATCATGGTCTTCGCTTATCGTCTGAATCGTCAGCTGGCTGTATTGAAGGCTTGTCCGTTGACTGCAAAATTTGGTGGAGCAACCGGAAACTACAATGCACATCATGTAGCTTATCCAAATTTTGACTGGAAGGCTTTCGGTAATAAGTTTGTTGCTGAAAAATTAGGTCTGGAACGTGAAGAATATACTACACAGATTTCAAATTACGACGGACTGGGTGCTATCTTCGATGCAATGAAGCGTATCAATACCATCATGATTGACATGAACCGTGACTTCTGGCAATATATTTCCATGGAGTACTTCAAGCAGAAAATCAAAGCTGGTGAGGTCGGCTCAAGTGCTATGCCGCATAAGGTGAACCCGATTGACTTTGAAAATGCAGAAGGTAACCTGGGAATGGCCAATGCAATATTGGAACATCTTTCTTCCAAACTGCCGGTCTCTCGTTTGCAGCGTGACTTGACGGACTCTACAGTGTTGCGTAATATCGGTGTTCCTTTCGGACATACGGTGATTGCCATCCAGAGCTCACTGAAAGGTCTTGGAAAATTGCTGTTGAATGAACATAAAATCTATGAAGATCTCGATAATTGCTGGAGCGTAGTGGCTGAAGCTATTCAGACGATTTTGCGCCGTGAAGCTTATCCGCATCCGTATGAAGCGTTGAAAGCGCTGACTCGTACGAACCAGGCTATTACAGAAGCTTCAATCAAAGATTTTATTGAAACACTGAACGTCAGCGAGGATATTAAAAAGGAATTGCGTGCGATTACTCCGCACAACTATACTGGAGTCTAACTTTAAAAAATAAATATCGCCCGAGAGGGTGTTGAGTATTAATATTAGCATTAAACAAAAAAATTATGGCAGAAAAAGAATTCAGACAAGATGGCGAAAACAGCCAGTCTGGCCGCGATGGTTACAAGTCTTACAACAGAGAAGGATATAACAAATATGGTAGAGGCGAGAAAAGCAACAGCTACGGTCGCCGTCCGTATAACAACAATAGAGAAGGGGGAGAAGGTTATCGTTCTTCTTATAATCCTCGCTTTAATAGTGGAGAGGACCGTCCGCAGAGAGGTGGTTACGGTAATCGCCCGCAGCGTTCATACGGAAACCGTTCCTACAATAATGAAGGAGGAGAACAGCGTTCTTCTTACAATCCTCGTTTTAACAACAATAATGGTGGACGTCCGCAGCGTGCGTACACTCCTCGTTTCAACAACAACCAGGAAGGAGGAGAACAGCGTTCATATCGTCCGCGCTTTAACAATGCACAACAGGGTGGAGAACAGCGCCCGTATCGTCCTCGTTTTAACAACAATGGCGGACAGCAGGGTGGATATGGTCGTCCACAGGGAGGTTACCGTCCGCGTACTGCCGACTACAACCCGAATGCAAAATATAGCATGAAGAAGCAGATCGAGTATAAAGAGCTGCTGACAGATCCGGATGAACCGATTCGTTTGAACAAGTTCCTTGCGAATGCAGGTATCTGCTCTCGTCGTGAAGCGGATGAGTTTATCACTGCAGGAGTGGTATCTGTAAATGGTGAAATTGTAACGGAACTGGGTACAAAGGTGAAACGTTCGGATGAAGTGAAGTTCCACGATCAGCCGGTAAATATTGAGCGTAAGGTTTATGTACTGCTTAATAAACCGAAAGATTGCGTAACGACTTCGGATGACCCGCAGGAACGTAAGACGGTGATGGATTTCGTGAAAGGTGCTTGCAAGGAACGTATCTATCCGGTAGGACGTCTGGACCGTAACACCACAGGTGTGCTGCTGTTGACAAATGACGGTGACCTGGCATCGAAACTGACTCATCCTAAGTTCTTGAAGAAGAAAATTTATCATGTATACTGCGACAAGAATGTGACAAAGGCAGACTTGGATCAGATTGTACAGGGCATTACACTGGATGATGGTGAAATCCATGCTGATGCTATCAGCTACGCGTCGGATACAGATAAATCACAGGTGGGTATTGAAATCCACTCTGGAAAGAACCGTATCGTACGTCGTATTTTCGAATCGCTGGGCTATCGTGTGATTAAGCTGGATCGTGTGTACTTTGCGGGATTGACCAAGAAGGGATTGCGTCGCGGTGACTGGCGTTACCTCACAGAACAGGAAGTAGCCATGCTTCGTATGGGATCTTTTGAATAATGATAAATATAGCAGAACACAGGGATACACGGAAACGGAGCATCCCTGTGTTTTTAGATTAATTGATAAAACATAGAATCAAAATGGAAACAATTCGTAGAACAAAAATTGTTGACCTGCTGAAGCGTGAAGATTTTGGCGCGATGGTCAATGTGAAAGGTTGGGTGCGTACTCGCCGTGGTAGCAAACAGGTAAACTTTATTGCATTGAATGATGGTTCTACTATAAATAATGTGCAGATTGTAGTCGACTTAGCTAATTTTGATGAAGAGTTGCTGAAGTTGATTACAACGGGTGCATGTCTGAGCGTGAATGGAGAACTGGTAAAATCGGTAGGTTCCGGACAGGCAGCAGAAATTCAGGCACGTGAGATTGAAGTATTGGGTACTTGTGACAATACTTATCCATTGCAGAAAAAAGGACATTCAATGGAATTCTTGCGTGAGATTGCTCACTTGCGTCCTCGTACGAATACGTTTGGTGCAGTGTTCCGTATCCGTCATAACATGGCTATTGCAATTCATAAGTTCTTCCATGAAAGAGGTTTCTTCTATTTCCACACTCCTCTGATTACAGCATCAGACTGTGAAGGTGCCGGACAGATGTTCCAGGTTACTACCATGAACCTCTATGATTTGAAGAAAGATGAAAACGGTTCTATTATTTATGATAATGACTTCTTCGGAAAGCAGGCAAGTCTGACAGTTTCCGGACAGTTGGAAGGTGAATTGGCTGCTACTGCTTTGGGAGCAATTTATACATTCGGACCGACATTCCGTGCGGAAAATTCAAATACACCGCGTCACTTGGCTGAGTTCTGGATGATTGAACCGGAAGTAGCTTTTAATGACATCAATGACAACATGGATTTGGCGGAAGAATTCATCAAATACTGTGTACAGTGGGCATTGGACAACTGTTATGACGATGTGAAGTTCTTGAACGACATGTTCGACAAGGGCTTGATTGAACGTCTGCAAGGTGTATTGAAGGAATCTTTTGTACGTCTACCTTATACAGAAGGTATCAAGATTCTGGAAGAAGCAGTAGCTAATGGACATAAGTTTGAATTCCCGGTTTACTGGGGCGTGGATTTGGCTTCAGAACACGAACGCTTCCTGGTGGAAGAGCACTTCAAACGTCCGGTTATCTTGACCGATTATCCGAAAGAAATCAAGGCGTTCTATATGAAACAGAACGAAGATGGCAAGACTGTACGTGCTATGGATGTGCTGTTCCCGAAGATTGGCGAAATTATCGGAGGTTCAGAGCGTGAAGCAGATTATGACAAACTGCTGACTCGTATTCAGGAACTGAATATCCCGATGAAGGATATGTGGTGGTATCTGGATACCCGTAAGTACGGTTCATGTCCTCATTCTGGATTCGGATTAGGTTTTGAACGTCTATTGTTGTTTGTAACAGGTATGGCAAATATCCGTGATGTGATACCGTTCCCGCGTACACCGCGTAACGCAGAATTCTAAAAGAAGATTCTATTTATCTATAAAAGAAAAAGTCATTCCGTTTGGGATGACTTTTTTTATGTTTCTACGATAGAAAAACGTACATAAAATGCGTGATTATCAAAATATTTTATAATTTTGTAATAACCTGATAGGTAATTCTAATACTTATAGTTATGAAAATACGTTATTTCTTTCTGGTAGCGTTTCTGATGCTTTTAGCTGTCGGCAATTCGATGGCCCAGGATGTGCAGGAAAAAACTCCTATTAATTTACATGGAGTTTGGCAGATGTGTTTCTATCGTTCTAATTCTCCGGATATACCGGGTGAACTTAAGACAAGTAATTCCTTGAAGATTCTTTCTGACGACGGACGCTTTATCAATTTGTTGATGATGCAGACGGGAGCCGTTATTTTGGGATATGGAACTTATGAGATGAATAGTGAAGGAGTATATACGGAATGTGTGGAGAAAAATGTGCATCTTCCTCAATTGAATGGAAAGAAAAATGAAATGCACTTTGATTTGAAAGAAAACGGTACGTTGATGTATGTGAAGTATTTCCTGGAGAGCGATGCCAACGGGAATAAGATTGATTCCTGGTGTCATGAAATCTGGAAGAAAGTAGAGATGTCACCGGTTTATCCGGGCGATGAGTTACGTTGACGGAAATGAGATAATAAACCGGGAAAAGGCCGTTGCGACAGGATGTCCGTAACGGCCTTTCCTTGTTTTATGGCATTAAAGTGTGATTCATAATCAATCGGTTATCCCGCGAAAAAAAGCTTAAAATCTTTGTCGGTTAAAAGAAAAACCGTACCTTTGCAAGCCGATTATTATCAACTAGTGATAAATTTTTAATTCTGAGTGCTTTATCCTTCTTTGTCCGGGAAGAATAGGGAGGTAGGAATTTGTTTTTTAGTAGTTAACATTTTAAAAAAGATTTAAGAGTGGATACTTTAAGTTACAAGACCATTTCTGCAAACAAGGAAACAGCAACTAAAGAATGGGTTGTTGTGGATGCTACCGATCAGGTTGTAGGCCGTCTCGGTGCGAAAGTTGCAAAGTTGTTGAGAGGTAAGTACAAACCTAACTTCACCCCTCACGTAGACTGCGGTGATAACGTAATTATCATCAATGCAGACAAAGTGAAATTTACAGGTAAGAAAATGACCGATAAGGTTTACCTGAGCTATACCGGTTATCCTGGTGGTCAGCGTGAAATTACTCCGGCTCGTCTGTTGGCAAAACCGAATGGCGCTGAAAAATTGATGAAAAAAGTAGTAAAAGGTATGCTTCCTAAGAATCGTCTGGGAGCTAAGTTGCTGGGCAACTTGTATGTTTACGAAGGAAGTGAACACAAACACGAAGCTCAGACTCCGAAAGTAATTGATATTAATACACTTAAATAATAAAGAATGGAAGTAGTAAATGCATTAGGCAGACGTAAAAGCGCAGTAGCTCGCGTTTTCGTTAGCGAAGGTACAGGAAAGATTACTATTAACAAGAGAGACCTTGCACAGTACTTTCCATCAACTATTCTGCAGTATGTAGTTAAACAGCCGTTGAACAAATTGGAAGTGGCTGAAAAATATGATATCAAAGTTAACTTGTGTGGTGGTGGTTTCACTGGTCAGTCTCAGGCTTTGCGTCTGGCTATCGCTCGTGCACTGGTTAAAATCAATCCGGAAGATAAGAAAGCTCTTCGTTCTGAAGGTTTCATGACTCGCGATTCTCGTTCTGTTGAACGTAAGAAACCGGGACGTCCGAAAGCACGTCGTAGATTCCAGTTCAGTAAACGTTAACGAGGGGACAAGTTGGATAAGGGACAAGTTAGCAAGGTGGTTCACTCGGTGGATCTGTCCTTGTTGCCTCGTCAACTGATACCTCGTCACCTAAAGAAGCGTTTAGTATCTAAACTGTCAGGATTCTTCCTGCAAGTTTTTGTCGGAAAGACTACCGGGCAGTTGGTTCAATAAACAAAAAAGAAAGTAAACGATTAAAATTAAAAACAATGTCAAGAGTAAATTTTGATACATTATTGGAGGCTGGTTGCCACTTCGGACACCTTAAAAGAAAGTGGAACCCTGCAATGGCTCCTTATATTTTCATGGAACGCAACGGTATTCATATCATCGATTTGAACAAAACTGTTGCTAAAGTTGAAGAAGCTGCTGAAGCTTTGAAACAAATCGCAAAATCAGGAAAGAAAATCCTGTTCGTTGCTACTAAGAAACAAGCTAAACAAGTTGTAGCTGAGAAAGCTGCTTCTGTAAATATGCCGTACGTAATCGAACGTTGGCCGGGTGGTATGTTGACTAACTTCCCGACAATCCGTAAGGCTGTGAAGAAAATGGCTACTATCGACAAATTGACAAACGATGGTACTTACTCAAACTTGTCAAAGAGAGAAGTTCTTCAGATTTCTCGTCAGCGTGCTAAGTTGGAAAAGAACTTGGGTTCTATCGCTGATTTGACTCGTCTGCCGTCTGCATTGTTCGTAGTAGACGTATTGAAAGAAAATATCGCAGTTCGTGAAGCTAACCGTTTGGGTATTCCTGTATTTGCTATCGTAGATACTAACTCAGATCCTTCAAACATCGATTTCGTAATTCCGGCAAACGATGACGCTACTAAATCAGTAGAAGTTATCTTGGATGCTTGCTGCGCTGCAATGGCAGAAGGCTTGGAAGAAAGAAAAGCTGAAAAGGTAGATATGGAAGCTGCTGGTAAAAATTCACCGAAAGCTGCTAAGAAAAAAGCTACCAAAGCTCGCATGGATAAAGCTGAAGAAGATGCAATCAACGCATCTAAGGCTGCTGCATTCATGAGCAAGGATGAAGAAGAAGCTTAATCAATAAAGTAAGTTGAGAATTGAAAATTGAAAATTGGGAAAACTGTATTCTCAATTCTCAATTCTCAATTCTCAACTTTGTTTTTAAGAACATTACTAACTCAAAATAAAAGATATTATTATGGCTGTAAGTATGGCTGATATCACCAAGCTTCGTAAAATGACTGGAGCTGGTATGATGGATTGTAAGAACGCTTTGGCAGAATCAGAAGGCGATTTCGACAAAGCAATGGAAATTATCCGTAAAAAAGGACAGGCTGTAGCTGCAAAACGTTCTGACCGTGAAACTTCAGAAGGTTGCGTGTTGGCAAAATCAACAGGTGACTACGCTGCAATGATTGCTTTGAAGTGTGAAACTGACTTCGTTGCAAAGAACGCAGATTTCGTAGCATTGACTCAGGCTATCCTGGATGCTGCTATCGCTAACAAGTGCCAGACTTTGGATGAAATCAAGGCTTTGCCTATGGGTAACGGTACTATTGCTGATGCAATTGTAGAACGTAGTGGTATCACAGGTGAAAAGACTGAATTGGATGGTTTCAATTTCGTATCAGGTGCTTGCACTGCTGTTTACAACCACATGAATAAGAATCAGCTTTGTACAATCGTTGCATTCAACAAAGAATGCGATGCTCAGGTAGCTCATGAAATCTGTATGCAGATTGCTGCCATGAACCCGATTGCAATTGATGAAGCTGGTGTTCCTGAATCTGTAAAACAGGAAGAAATCAATGTAGCTATTGAAAAGACTAAGGCTGAACAGGTACAGAAAGCTGTTGAAGCTGCTTTGAAGAAAGCTGGTATCAATCCTTCTCACGTAGATAGCGAAGAGCACATGGAAAGCAACATGGCTAAGGGATGGATTACTGCTGAAGATGTAGCTAAAGCTAAAGAAATCAAAGAAAAAGTGGCTGCAGAAAAAGCTGCTAACTTGCCTGAGGCTATGATTGAAAATATCGCAAAAGGCCGTCTGGGTAAATTCTTGAAAGAAGTTTGCTTGCTGAAACAGGAAAGCATCATGGATCCGAAGAAGACTGTAGCCGATGTATTGAAAGCTGCTGATCCGGAACTGGCTGTTGCAGACTTCAAACGTTTCACTTTGCGTGCTGAATAATTTATTAGGATGCAATATTCTTTCGGGCGTGCCTTTTGGTACGCCCGATTTGTTTTACGGCTACTTGATTCAAGTAGCCGTTTTTTTATTGATTATTATCAGGAAAAGTAATCTTCCAAGCAGGATTATTTTGTATTTTTGCTGTCGGAAAACATAGAATGGAATTCTAACTTTTAAACAAAATAGATTATGGCAAAGAAAGCGCTTTTAATGATTCTGGACGGTTGGGGTTGTGGCGACCGTCAAAAAGATGATGTAATCTTCAATACTCCGACTCCTTACTGGGACAGTCTGTTGGCTAACTATCCTCATTCACAGCTGCAGGCCAGTGGTGAGAATGTAGGTTTGCCTGACGGCCAGATGGGTAACTCGGAAGTAGGTCACTTGAACATCGGTGCAGGTCGTATCGTATATCAGGATTTGGTGAAGATTAACCGTGCATGTGCCGACAACAGCATTATGCAGAACAAGGAAGTAGTAGCTGCTTTCTCATACGCAAAAGAACATGGAAAAAACATCCACTTCATGGGATTGACTTCCAATGGTGGTGTACACTCTTCTTTGGAACACTTGTTCAAATTGTGTGACATTGCAAAGGAATACGGACTGGAAAATACTTTCATCCACTGCTTCATGGACGGTCGTGATACAGACCCGAAGAGCGGTAAGGGGTTCATTGAACAGCTGACTGCTCATTGCGAAAAATCAGCTGGAAAGATTGCTTCTATCGTAGGACGTTTCTATGCAATGGACCGTGACAAACGTTGGGCACGTGTGAAAGAAGCATACGATTTGCTGGTAAACGGTACAGGTAAGAAAGCTACCGACATGGTACAGGCTATGCAGGAATCATACGATGAAGGTGTAACAGACGAATTCATCAAACCGATTTCCAATGCAAACTTCGACGGAACTATCAAGGAAGGTGATGTAGTTATCTTCTTCAACTACCGTAACGACCGTGCAAAAGAATTGACTATCGTATTGACTCAGCAGGATATGCCGGAAGAAGGCATGAAGACCATCCCGGGATTGCAGTACTACTGTATGACTCCGTATGATGCTTCATTCAAAGGCGTACATATCTTGTTCGACAAGGAAAACGTACAGAATACATTGGGCGAATACCTTGCAAGCAATGGCAAGACTCAGCTGCACATCGCAGAAACTGAAAAATATGCCCATGTAACCTTCTTCTTCAACGGTGGACGTGAAACTCCGTATGACAACGAAGACCGTATCCTGGTTCCTTCACCGAAGGTTGCAACTTACGACTTGAAGCCGGAAATGAGCGCATACGAAGTAAAAGATAAACTGGTAGAAGCTATCGGTACACAGAAATATGACTTTATCGTAGTGAACTATGCAAACGGTGACATGGTAGGTCATACAGGTATCTATGAAGCAATTGAAAAGGCTGTAGTAGCTATAGACAATTGTGTGAAAGATACAGTAGAAGCTGCTAAGGCTAACGGTTATGAAGTTATCATCATTGCTGACCATGGAAATGCAGATCATGCATTGAATGAAGACGGTACACCGAACACAGCTCACTCTTTGAATCCGGTTCCGTTTGTATACGTAACTGAAAATAAAGACGCCAAAGTAGAAAATGGTGTATTGGCTGATGTTGCTCCTTCTATCTTGCACATTTTGGGTATGGCACAGCCATCTGAAATGACAGGTCGCGACCTGATTAAATAAGAATCCACAGTGATTTAGAATATAGAGCCGGGGTTCGTTATCGGAAGATAATGGACTCCGGTTTTTTATGCACCATGCTAGAGCGATTGTGTTTCAGATAGGGAGAACACAGGAATGCAGTCTTGGAAAAAATAAAAAGCCGCAAAGTAAATAAGAGGAATTACTTTGCGGCTTTCTGTCAAAACAGAGTGTATTATGCTTTTACTCCGTTGTATTCGTCAGATACAGTTAATTTTTTGCGGCCTTTAGCGCGACGTGCTGCCAATACTCGGCGACCGTTTGCGGTAGCCATTCTTTCACGGAAACCGTGTTTGTTTCTTCTCTTTCTGTTAGAGGGTTGGAATGTTCTTTTCATTTTCGTATATACTATTTTATGTTATTATTTCATGCGTTCGGGCTGCAAAATTAGTGACTTTTTTTTAATAATCAAAGTGCTAAATCATTTTTAGACAAATCTTTTTGCGTTTTTTCGCGATTTAGATTAATTTTGCAACCGTATTCAGAGAATAAATCAAACTATTACATAATAATAAAGGATTTAAGTTATGATTAATGCTCAAGACATTAAAATCGGAACCGCTATCCGTATGGATGGCAAATTGTATTTCTGCATTGACTTCCTGCATGTAAAACCGGGTAAAGGAAACACTTTCATGCGTACAAA
>UMHY01030631.1_pt1 | contig 63955 bp, 54 predicted proteins | sample 1965661 | NCBI WGS metagenome assembly UMHY01 (sample SAMEA4836112, study PRJEB28245) | human gut metagenome | biome: gut microbiome; material: fecal sample | place: Denmark | collected 2008
AAATGTTATTTTGTTCCCCGCGCATTAAAATCCTAGCTTACCAACAGCCGTTTACCACCAGCCGTGTGCCTTTCTTCCTTGGCGTTGCCGTTTCGTGCTAGTACAAGAGTTCGTGTTCGTAGCATGATTTTTCAAATTTAAGAAGATTTTGCGCCGCTAGTTTAGGCGCGGTGTAGCGCTAGCTACATAAGCCTAAAGGCGGTGCAAAAGGGCTTAAATTTGGAAAATGGTTTGCCCATGAAATGCGAACGGGGAACAAAATGTTATTTTGTTCCCCGCGCATTAAACCAACAGCCGTTTACCACCAGCCGTTATCATCCATTAGGGCTCGCGGGCTAGGGTGTAGGCTATCACTCTCTTCGCTCCCCCCTCCCTCAACGCCTGCGCACACCCCTCCAGCGTCGCCCCCGTCGTTGCCACATCATCTATCAGTAAAACCGTTTTCCCGCGCACGTCCGCCGTGGCGGCAAACGCGCCGGCCATATTATCCAACCGCTCCTGGCGGTGCAGTTTGGCTTGCGCGGCCGTATCCCGCACGCGCACCAAACAGCGGCTTTCCACCGGCAAATGTACCGCTCTGGCAAACGCCCGGGCCAACAGTTCCGATTGGTTATACCCGCGCCATTTCTGCCGTTTGGGATATAACGGCACCGGCACAACCACCTGCGCCGCCGCCAATTCCGGCAACTCCTTAAACCGTTGGGCCATTTGCGCGCCCAAATAGTCCGCCAGAAACGCATAGCCGGAATACTTAAACGCATGAATGAGCGCGCGGCTCTGCGGGCCGAACAGCCAGGCGGAGCGAATTATTTTACACTTAAATTTTTTACCTTTACTGCCGCGGCACCGCGCACAATGCGCCCCGCCGGACGGCAAAACCGTTCCGCAGCGTTGGCAAATAAGCGGCCCCGGCACACGCACCGCGCCGCGGCAAGCCGGGCAAAGCGGGTCTGCATACCTAAAGGGCAAATCGGCCCCGCACGCAAAACAAGTACGCGGGAACAGGATATGTAAAAGGAGTTCCCCCGTAAACCGGGCCGCAGGAAGCAGTTTTTTAGCGCGCATCATAGCATTAAAATTGTACCGTAATGTTGGCGGCAAAATTGTAAGAATCGTAATCTTCCGTGCGCACATACGCGTGTTTTAAGCGCGTGTAGCCGCCGGAAACATTAAAACGCAAATTTTGGGACATTTCATAATCCAGCGAAGTGGTTAAATCATATTTTTCATAGTTATCGCTCACTTCCACCGGGGAAGATTTATCCGTATAGCTGATACTGGTGTTCCAAATCACGCGGTTGGTGGCGTTGTAAACGCGGTTGATAAACGGCAGGCGTACCCCGCGCGGAATGTTAAAATCCCAACGCATATTTAAGCTGGGGGTGGTTTCTTTGGTGCTTTCGTTGAGTTTACCCACCAGCCATTTATCATGCGTGCTATGCACAATTTTGGGCGTTAAACGCATAGAGCCGATATAAAAAGAGGTCTGGGCGGAAATGTCGGTATCGTCGTAGCGTTCCAAACTGGTATGGGCGCGCAAGTCGGTAGAGTCGGACGTTTTGCGCGTATAATTCACCACGCTGTCAAAAAAGTTGAACAGCATAAAGCGCAGGTCACCGCCGTACGCCGTTTGGTCTTTATCTTCGGAATTTTCCGTTTCCTGCTTGATTAAACTATACCGCAATTTAAGGTTGGTGGAGCTTAACCACGAGCCGGCATAAAAGAATTTTTCCAGGTCAGAAATGGAAAACACCAAATCCGGCAACGTCTGGCTGACGGAGTCGTACTCCGTGCCGGTTTGGTTGTTGGTTTGGGTGGTATAGCTAAAGTTGTTAATAACGGAAATGGTTTTAAGCGGAGCCATCGCGCCGTTAAATTCATAGCGGGAAAGCGGGCTCCACCGCTGGGAAGAAGTAAACGTATCGCGCAGCGTCATGGTACTGCGGTAGCCGTAGCGCCCCACCCCGTGCATGGAACGGCGTATCCATAATTCTTTGCGGGAATCAAAGCCACTGTCCACATCCCTCCAGGAGTCCGCATCCTGCACGCGGAACGCATTGGAAATAACAAACGTGCTGAATAATTTGCTGTTGGGCATTAGTTCGTTGCCGTTTAAGGTAAGCGAAATCCCGCCGTCCGCACTGCGGTTAATGGATTTAACATCCCCAATGCCCACTGTTTCCCGCACGCCGGAAGCCGTGACGGTTTTGGCCGTTAAGTTGTTGTTTTCGGTCGTGGAAATGTTATAGCTAAAAGACGGCGCCAACCAGGAGGCTACCTTCCAAGTGCTGGTGAACCCGGTGCTTTGGTTGAGGGCTTTGGGGTATTTATTATATTGGGCCGTGCCGCTTGCGTAGGCGGTGCGTTCTTCGGTACTTTTGGAAAGGTTATAGCTGGGCACAAAGTTAAAATTATTGGTGGGTTGGTAATTTACTTTCACATTCATTTTTTGGGTGTCTTCGTCCGTATTATAGTTAGAAGCGGAGTGCATGGATTTATCATAATCAATTTTGGCATTGGTAAAATAATAGCCGGCATTAATGTTTTTGAAAGACGGCGCCGTATGGCTTACGCTTACGCCGTAAGTGCGGGAATCGTCTTTGCGTTTCAGCAAATTATAATCGGCCGTTTCCAGGGTATATTCCAACCCCACTTTGGGTAAATTATCCTTGATAAAATCCCCGCGCACCACCGCGCGCTGGCGTTCCACCTTGCCTTTATCTAACAGGCTGACGGTGTTGTAATCGGTCGTGTCCTCAATACTGGGCGTGGTAATGGTACTGCGCGTAAGGGTGGCCTGCATGGGGAATTCTTCTATTTTATCCACTTTTACAAAATATTCTTCTTCCGTGGTTTCCTGGTTTTTGGAAACGGAAAGCGGCGTTTCAAAATTATCGTCTTTATGTTTGTATTTGGCCCCGGCACTGCCCCAGCCGTCCCACTTAACGGTCACTTCGCCCTTATACGCTTCGCCGCGTTGGATAATGGTTTCTGCCAAGTGTATCACATTGAGCCACACCTCCCCCGCCGAGCCCGTCTGCCCGACCCCTTTTTGCACCCCGGACACCATTAAACTGACTTTCTTAAAATTCATCACGCCGCCTGTTTTGCGGTGGCGGTACACCTTTACCCCATAAGAAGAGTCAGAGGCATCTTCAAACGCATCCGGGATAGCATCCCCGTTTGTATCTACCATATTTAGGGAAATTAAACGCCACCCCGTGTAATCCAACGGCACGACTACTTTGTCGTAATTTTCTTCCGTACCTACTTTTAGGAAGAACTGGGAGCCGGCATTGGCCGCTTGGCTGTGCAGTAAAAAGCGCATTTGCCTATGTTGGGTAAAATCCATGGTGGAAAAGTTGCGGCTGGCGTAGCGCTCCCCGGTCAAATCGGGCGGGGCGGCGGAGTCATTCACTTCCGGCAACGCGGTAGTATTAAACGTGATATTTAAGGCTTGGTCTTTGGCGTTGGCGGAATCCGTGGCTTCTTTCAAGTTATCAATAGAGCCGTACAGATAGTTAAACACTTCTTTGCCGTCGCCGGAGGCGCTGAAAATAGGCTCATAGTCGGCATTATCCACATTGTTAATGCCCGCCACCTGAAACACGTCCGGGTCCGTACCGTCCGGCACATTCCACGCCGTGCCGGATAATGCCACCGTGGCAATTTTAATTTGCCCTTTGGTGGCGGTGTTGGGGCCTTTTTTAAGGGTAATACGCAAGTGGCGCACGGCTGTCCATTTGCTTTTATCCGTAATATTCAGCGGGGTCACAAAGGTTTTCCAACCGTTAAAATTAATTTCCCCGTTTGTTAGCCCGCTAATGGGGGTGTTCATCCCGGCCGACACCCCGGAGAACCCGAAGTTGCCCCCAACGGAAGAATCTTCCCCGTCCATTTTATTGTTGCCGTTTAAGTCCTGCGTATCAATGCGTCCGTTGGGTTGGGATTCCGGGTTATAAATGTTGTTTACAAACGGATTATAGCGGTGGAGGGTGCCGTCCGGGTCTTTGTATTCCCAGCCGATGTCTTCGCTGGGGGCCAAACTGTTGCGGCACAATACATCTTCCGTCTTGGGTGCGCCGGTGGCGCATTGGGTATCCATACCGCCGCTGTTATCGGAATCTTCGTTAATATTACCGAAGGTCACGTTAATCAGCGGGCCGTTGGTTTGGCCTTTTACGGTCAAATCAAAAGAGGTTTTATCGGATAAATCCACCCCGCTGGCGGAAAGCGGATAAACGATAGAAACTTCGTCATGCCCCGCATACGCCCCGGTAGCTTTGGAAAAATCATAATTCAGCACCAAAACTTGCTGTTTATCGTTGGAATTGCCACTCGCGTTGGGGTTGATTTCCAACGAAGACACATCCTGCGTATCCCACGCCATACTGCCCCAAAAGGCGGGTTTGTCGCTCGTCGGGTTGGCGGCAATAATCCAATCCCTAAAAATTTTGGAGCCGGCGGTTTGAATGCTCGTTTCGTTCATACTGTCCACCATGGCATAGCCGAATTGGTTGGGATTACTGCGCGATTGGGCCACCTCGGCGCCGAAGTCTACCGATACCGCCTCCGAAAGTTTAATATCCTTGCCGTTAATATCCGCCCCATACACTAACAAATCCTTGCTGTAATTGCCCACCTGCGGCACGGAGGACGGCTTATCCCACCCCTCTTGCAAAACGGTGGCACCCATTTTGATTTTATCCCATAATTTATAATCCAACCGCCCGCCGATAACGGAGTTATTGGAACTACTGCCGTTGAGTGTATCGTACGTAATATCAATCACGGAAGAATCCGTAATATCATCGCCCTTGTAAAAGGTGATAAAGCCGGACGTATAATCAATATAATAATCATTATTGCGGGTTAACTTGCGCCCGTTGAGTTTGACGGTTTCGGACTGGACGACAATATCGGACTCAATAAAATACGTTTTTACCTTGGAAGTATACTCCACCTTAAACGTGCGGTTGTACGAGGACACCGGCGTTGTTTTATACAAAGAGGCATCCGCAAAGCGTTCCTGCAAGTAAAAAACACCGTTGTCAAAATCCATAACAATATTGGTGGGGTAAGTAAGGGTAGACCCGGTATAGGTTGGAATAGAAAGCTCCTGTCCGTTGGCATCCATGACCCGCAGTAAAAAATTGCCTTTGCCGTTATCTTTGGTAATCTGCTGGGTGCCCAAAGAATAATACGTTTTTAATTCCAGTTTATTGGCGGTTTCGTTGGCGGAGCCCGCCACAATTTTATCGTTTTCCGTTTTGATAAGTTTAATATCGCCGGCCGTGCCCATTACCTGGCTCAAGCGGTTGCCCGTCGTGCCTACATAGTCCACCGCCAGCACACTTTCCGCCGTAATGGTGCGCTTAAATTGAATAATACCGCTGGCGTAATCCACCGTGTAATCGGTACCACGGGTCAGCAAACGCCATTTACTTTCGTACGTTCCGCCGCCCATAACGTCGGAAGCGGTGCGGGATACAGGCACGAAGTCGTTATCGGAATTGTTAGCATCCAAATAAATTTCTTCCGTACCGGAGGAAATACCGCCCATTAAAGAACGCCAGTTATTGTAGACGGCAATATCCACCGTATTGGCCCCGGTAGTATCCGGCTTGATATTGCCGCCGAAAGTTAAATCGTAATACGTGCGGCGTTTATAGTCCGCATCCGACAAGGTGGAAATAGCCAATACACTGCTGCCGACGAATTGCTTTTGCTTGCTGGAACCTTTGGTTTGGGAGCCAATCAGCCGCACATCCAAATCTTTATACTGTAAGTGCATTTTGGCCCCGAACAACTGCTTTTGATAGGTAATAAATTCCGTTTCCGGCAGGGATAAATCAATATCCCCAAACTCCGCCAACTGCACAATTTCGCCCGGTTTGCCGCGGTACGCCACGGAAATTGTTTTTTCTTCCTCGCGTTGGTCGTCGTAGTCAATATCCACAAACACGCGGTCCAAAATTTTACCCTGCATTTTTAATTGGAGTTCCTGTTGCATGGTATTGCTGGACGTATCGCGTTCTTCGGTGGAGTTGTTTTTATCCTCTTTGTATTTTTTGGCTTCCATTTTGAAGCCCAGCACATAGCGCCCTGTCAACGCAATACTGGTTCCGTACAGCGGCAGGGACAGCGTGGGGTTAAGCAAGGTTAAGTCCGGGATGGGCTCCGGGTCTTTATCCAGTTTATACGCGCCCTCTACAGCAGTGACCGCCTGGCGCCAAAAAGCATTGGTGTATTTAAGCAGTTGGGCATCATCCGGCGTATCGGGTATTTCCAGGGCTTTTTCCTCGGCGGCCTGTTGGTCTTCGGCAAAAATATCGTATTGGGATTTATCCACCAGGCTATACGGCAATTCCTTCGCCCGGAGCTGGGGCGGAAACACAAACTGGCTTATTAATAAAAGGCTTATCAGTAGCCGGGGAATCTTCATGGGGATAAAATACCTCATTTTCCATTTTATGAAATTTAGCCGCCCTTTGCCGATAATTTTATCGTACGCGCACGATAAAAAGCCCCGGAAAAAACGTATTCCGGGGTCTGTTTAACACTTGCTGTCAAAACGGCTTATTGGGGAATGGTATAAGAAACACTCCGTGTCGGCGCACCATGCTCCACAATGTGGAACACCAGGGTATCGCCTTTGCGCAGTTCAATCGGCCCGAAAGCGGCCTCGGCATGCGCGTAAGAAAACGGCGTATACAAATGGTTTAAGGCTACGGAGTATATCCAACTGCCGTGACGGTATAAAGAAATGGAGGAAATACTTTCGGTCGTTTCAATTTGCATGGCTTCTCGGCCAAACACCCGTACCGCCATCGCCCCGCGGCCGGTATCATACGCACGGATTAACTGGCGGATACCGTCTGCCGTGACGGCCATAGAGCTTTCAATCCCTACCGTACCGCTGTGGACACCCAGTACATAACCTTCCGCATCCAACACCGGGGAGCCGCAAAAACCGCTGGGGTCTTCTATAAAGCGGTAATCACCCATCATTCTAAAACCGGTGACGTTTTTAATGTTGCGCATTAAGGCAACCGGTTTTAGCTGCTCGGTATGAAACACCGTATAACCAAAGGAAAAAGCATTCATGCCCGCGCGGGCCGGCTCCGGCGCTAAACGCAAAGCCGTCACTTTCCCGGCCAATTCCTTCGGCAACCGCACCAACGAAGCATCAATCGCGTTCGGCCCCCAACCGCCGCCGGCCGCAATTTTCAAATCGTAATTATGGATTTTGCCCGCGGCATCCAACAAGCGCAGGCGGATAGACCTGCCTTTTCCGCCCCCCACATGGTACGGCACCACGGCCCATAAGCGGGAACGGCCGTGCTTAAAATCTTCCAAAATAAAACCGGTGGAGCGCAGCCCCCCTGGTTCATACCAATTACCTGTACTAACGCATGGGGCATTTTAGTAAAAACTTCGCGCTTGGAGTAAACCTTCACTCTGTGCTGGGCACGCACCCGTTCCACCTGCGCCATGGCCCGTTGCTGTACCTTGGAAAGTGATTCCCCTGCCTTTTGGCCAATGCGTTTCAGTGCATTAAAGGCTTTATTGCCTTGCGCCTGCGAAACAGGTGCCAAAAAAACACATAAACAAACTAGCGTCAAAATTTTTTTCATAGCATCTCCTTATTTATAGAATAGCATTAATAGAGCCCGGTAAACAGAGTCTTTAGGCCCATACCCACCAGGGCCAAAAGGCCCATATTCCCCCGAACACAAAGGATATTTGTTAAAATGTAAATATGCGTATCAGTATTTTTACAAAATACATTGCCAAAAGCCTGCTCACGTTTTTTGTGGCCGTAGTGGGCATTTTAACCTTGGTTATTTTTATGAACCACTTTATCCGCGTGCTGAATATGGCCATGGCCTACGGCACCGGGTTCGGGTGGATTGTGTCTTCCCTGCTCAACATTCTGCCGGATGTATTTTGTTTAAGCGCGCCGATGGCCTTTCAAATAGCAGTCTTGCTGACCCTAACCAACATGAGCGAACACGGCGAACTGATAGCTTTGCGCGCGGCGGGGTTTTCGTTTAAGGAAATTGTCCGCCCGCTACTAGCGTGTGCGGTGGGGCTTTCCGTATTATTAATTGTCACCGGCAACTGGTTAAGCCCGCGCAGTTATAAAAAATTTCTGGACCGCCGTGACGAAGCCCGCAGTAAAATTACCAAAGTGACCTTGGAGCCCAAAACCTTCTTAAACCTGGGAGAATGGGAACTGTATTTGGAAAATTTAGACGAAAAAAGCGGCGAAGCGCACCAAATTCATTTAATCAAAAAAGGGGATAACGGCGCATTAAGCACCAAAGTAAACGCCGCCACCGGCAAAATTGTACTGACGGACACCGCTATCGGCCTGCAACTGACGGACGGCCAAATGCAACGCATTGACGCCAAAGACTCCGCCTCCATTATCGCGGCGAATTTTGACAACTATACCATGAGCATTTCCTTAACCAAAGACCACCGCCGCAAACAGCGGGTATCCGAACAGACCACCACAAAACTGCTGCGCCGCATACAAGCGGGCACGCTTCCCAAAGAAACCGTCAACGAATACCGCACCGAAATCAGCGTGCGCAACGTGCTGGCGTTATCCCCTATTTTAATGCTATTTATCAGCTGCCCGCTGGGGTTTTCGCTCGGCAAGCGCACCAACAAAGGCTGGGGCATGCTGTTTAGCGTAATTATTATTTTTGCGTTTTATTTACTGATGACACTGGGGCTCAGCATAGGTAAAAAATATGCGTGTCTTTCCTATGTGGCGCCGTGTTTGCCGTTTTTTGTGGGCGTTTTTGTGGCCCAATATCTATGGAAAAAGAGGCTTAATATCTAATGCCGCGTATCTATTTTTATATCGCCCGGAAATTTTGGGGACCGTTTTTATTTGCCCTGGGTGTTTTTGCCGCCCTGGTGGTACTGGGAGATACCTTTGAAAAATTAAAAACCCTCAATAACGGCTATTCCACTTTGGGGGCCGTTTTGAGCTATTCCCTGGCTACGTTCCCCAACTGGTTGGCTACCATTATGCCGGTGGCGTGTTTATTGGGGGCCATATCCGTTATTTCGGAAATGGTGGCTAATGGGGAGTGGACCGCGTGCGTGGCGGGCGGGTTTTCCCCCAAACAATTATTTATCCCCGTAGTAGTTTGCCTTTTACTGGTGACGGGGCTAACTATGCTCATGCAGGAATTTATCGTTCCCCCCTTAAACATTAAGGCGGAAACCATTTACTACACCAAAATAAAACCGCAGGAAGATTTTAACCTGCAAACGGAATATGACGTAGCCATGAAAATTTCCCCCCACCAAATGCTTTACGCCAAAAAGGTGGATTTATCGGCCGGGAAAATGGAAGAAATTTCCCTGGATACTTACGACAGCGTATGGAACATTTCCAACCAAATTGTGGCAACTTCCATGACGTGGGATGAAAACCGCCACGCGTGGACGTTTCAAGACGGCACCAAACGCACCTTTGTAGACAAAATGGACACGCAAGAAGAACATTTTGATTTAGCCGATTCCCCGGTATCCACCGCCCCGGCGGATATGTCCGTCAACCGCACGGAAAGCAAACTGTTAAGCATACGCGATTTAAGCAAAAGAATCCGCTTTTTTAAGCAAAGCGGCCTGGCCTATTACGAGGCCGAAACCGCCCGCCAAGCCAAACTGGCCACGCCGTTCGTCACGCTGATTATGTGCTTATTGGGTATTCCGTTTGCTATCAGTATGCGGCGTAAAAACAAAATTTTGAATATTTTGGCCTCTATGGTGATTGCGTTTACTTTTTGGTGGTTGATTTCCATGTTTACTTCCATTGGGGAAAACGGCTACATCAACCCGTTTTTGGCCGGGTGGGGCCCGGTCATTGTGTTTGGCATAGTGGTATTTTTTGAATTTAAGTGGCTTAAATTATAAAAGCTAGCCTATAATGCAACTCCCCGGTGGGCCATACAGCCTGCCGGGGAGTTTTTTTCTGTCAGAAAACAGCGTTAGTTTAGCTCATCGCCGGATAGGGCGCCTTGCTCCGTTAAATACGCCCGCAACGCTTCCCCTTCGGCCAAATCCAATACGCTCAAGCGGTTGGTGCGGACGTGGACATCATATTTCCCTTCCGCCAGCAATTTGCCCGCTTCGCGCCGGGCCGCCCGGTGTTCTTCGTTTTCGTCCTCCGGCTGCAACAGTTCCAATGCATCCAAGGCGGAAATTTCTTCCTTTTCCCGCGCGTTTACATTGGCCCCGTGTTCCACCAAAATCCGGGTTAAATTCAAATCTTCCTGCTGAACGGCCCACATTAAAGGCGTATAGCCGTAATGGTCTGCGCCGTCCACTTTGGCTCCGGCCGCCAAAAGCACGCGGGCCGAGTCCGCCGCTTTGCAACGCGCCGCCCACGCCAAAGCCGTCAAGCCGCGGGCGTCTTCCTGCTCGGTCTGCGCCCCATGGGCCGCTAAAAATTCCGTAATTTCCGCCTGATTGTTAATGCACGAGGCCATTAACGGCGTGCGGCCGTCGTCCGTAGCGGCATTTACATCCGCCCCGGCCTCTACCAAAAAGTGCGCCACGTCCGTTTTACCTTGCAGGGCGGCTATCGTCAGTGCGCCGGTGCCGTCGGGCAGTGCGGCATTTAAGGAAGCCCCGCGCACCGCCAAAAAGCGCACCACTTCCGCATTTCCGCCTTGCACGGCTACCAACAGCGGGGTCCACCCGCTGGACAAATGCCATTTTACATCCGCCCCGGCCTCCACCCAGCGCTTTACGCTGGCTAAATCGCCGGTTAAGGCGGCATCAAACAAAGCCTTGTTGATTTGGGCTTTTTCTTGGGTTTGCGTAGTCATAAAAATCCTATTTATTTTGGGAAAGTACGCGGTGAATGGAAGACAATAAATCGTCCGTATCAAACGGCTTAAACAGTACGCCGTCCGCCCCCAAACGCTGTGCTTCCGCCACAATGGTATCTTGCCGCAGGCCCGTCACCATTAATACTTTTACCGACGGCAAATGCTTTTTGAGTTTGGCCAAAATATCCAGGCCGTTTTCGGTAGGGAAGAAAATATCCAACAGCACCAGTTCCACTCCGCTGCCGTTAATGTGGGCGAACAATTCGGCCGAGCCGCCTGCCTCCAACGCCACTTCAAAGCCGGAAGACTCCAGCACATTGCGTATAGCAGAACGCAGGATTACGGAATCGTCCACTAAAGCTATTTTAACCATTTTCCCCTCTATTTAAGATACGGAGCCACCAATTTGGCCCCAAAGTCCAACATGGCCTGGGTATCTTTTTTGGTGGCCGTTTCGGCATAGACCCGCAGGAGCGGCTCCGTGCCGGACGGACGGATGAGCACCCATTCATCATTTTCTAAAATTACTTTTAAGCCGTCGGCCGTGTAAATTTCGGCAATTTTATGCCCGTTGATTTTTTTAGGCAATTTTTTGCGCATTTTTTCCACCACGGCGGCTTTATCCATGGGTTTTGTAATGGGCAAATCTTTACGCAAATAGACGGATGCCCCGTATTCCGCGGCTACTTCCGCACATAGTTCGCTGGCTTTTTTGCCCGTGACGGCCATTACTTCCAGGAAGGTCAGCGCCACCATTAAACCGTCGCGGTCCGGCAGACTGCCTTTCCACGCGTACCCGCCGGATTCTTCCACGCCAAAGGCCACGTCATCCAAAAAGATACGCTCCGCCACGTTTTTGAAACCGACACCCACTTCTTCAAACAGCATTTCGTGCTTGCGGGCAATGCGTTTGAGCAGGTAGCCCATGGAATACGTTTCCACCACGTTGCCTTTTAAGCGTTTATTTTTGATTAAATAATCCAACAAAACAGCCGCCAGCACGCACGGGGTTAAATAAGTGCCCTTTTCGTCAATCAGTGCCACGCGGTCGCCGTCGCCGTCAAAGGCAATACCCAAAACGGCTTTTTTATCCAAGACGGTTTTTTTAAGCTCCGCCAGGTTTTTTTCCACCGGCTCCGGCTGTATGCCGTTAAAAGTGGGGTCATGCTGTGCGCGAAGCGCAATCACGCGCGCCGGAGCTAACAGGCGCTCCAAATACCCGCTGGCCGCCCCGTACATATAGTCCATCACCACTTTGCCTTTCATAGCGGCAATTTTTTTCATATTCACATGGGAGGACACATATTTCAAATAAACATCCGTTAAATCTTTCTTTTCCGCTTTCTGCCCGTATAAGGACAAAATGGAATTTTGGTCTAGCAGTTGCTCCACTTCTTTCGTCACGCGGGTGGGTGCGGAACCGCCCGCCAGTTTAATTTTAATACCGTTATATTGGGCCGGGTTGTGGCTGGCCGTCACCATAACGGCTAACCAAAATTTGCTGATAGTTAAGCAACTGGCTACCGGGGTGGAAACCGGGCATTCGCCCAGCGTGACATTTAATTTATTGGAACGGAAAATAGCGGCAATATCCGCGGCAAAAATGTCCGACATAAACCGCCGGTCATACCCTACAAAAATTTTAGAGGTTTTGCCTTCTTCTTCGGCGGGGGCGTTTTCGTTAATAAAATCCGCCAAGGCTTGCGCCACGCGGCGCACGTTTTCAAAAGTAAAATCCCAAGCGATTACGCCTCTCCAACCGTCGGTACCAAATTTAATATTTGTTGCCATACAATCTCCTTATAAAATCACCGCCCCCGCAAAACCGCGCGGGCGGCATTTGCCGCTAAAACATAAAAAAGTGGAGGTGGGGGGATTCGCACCCCCGTCCGAACATCCTTTCCGCCAAGGCGCTACAAGTTTAGCTCTGTTTGGTTAACCGCGCCCTAAACACAGAGCGGCAAGAACGCGGTTTGTTCCGTTTGGCTTACGCACGGGAAGACGAAACGCGCCGCCCGTGCGGCATTTCACATAATGACCGTGACCTTTCAGCGTGTGAAAAGCACCGAAAGCACGGTGGGACTAAGCGTTAGCCCAAGCAACATTGCTGTTGTTAGTTATTTTTGTGGCCCTATTTTAGCCGGCCTGGCCAACCGGCACTTGCTCCCAGGCAGCAACAGATACCCGTCGAATCTATTACACCCCCGTAAAAACGGTAATTTTCATAGAACCGTCCTGCAAAAAACGGTATTATATTGTATCATTTTCTTATAACAATTTTTTATATGAAAGGCAACACCCTATTATGTATACCTCCACAAAACCTACCGTTTATTTAATTGACGGGCTCAATATCGTGCGCAGTTTTTTGTATGAATTTGCCCGCACGGAAGACGAAGTGACCGCCGATTTTATTGATTTACTGGCCGATATTTCCGCCCAGCCGCAATATGCCATGCACGAATATAACCTGATTTTTGACGGCTCTTTCCGCCCTATCGGCCCGTTGTACCGCGGCGGCGTGCATATAGAATTTTCGGAAAGTGACACCGCCGACCAAATCATTTACGAAAAAGCCCTCTTTTTGCATGCTTCCGGCAAGCGCGTAATAGCCGTGACGGACGACCGGGAATTGCAAAACACGCTGAAAAAAGAGGGCGTAAAAACCCTGTTTTGCCAAAAGTTTTACCGCTCCTTAAAAACCTTTGATAAGTAAAATTTCCCTCTATATTGCAAAATTATATGCACATTATCTAATTTTTTGTTAGAATATGTATGTAAAGGGCTGGTGGCGAAATGGCAGACGCGACAGACTTAAAATCTGTTGGCCGCAAGGCCGTGGGGGTTCAAGTCCCCCCCTGCCCACTCTTTTTATTTATACCGCAGGAGTAAGAAATGCTGGAAGACATCAACAGAACTTTTTCTAAATGCTTCGGCTGGGTGTTTACGGTACAGCCTATGGGGCTGAAATTTTTTGCCGTGCTGGCATTGGTGGCGTGTGTTTGCGCGTTGTTTACCTGGCGGTTTTTGGCCGTATTATGCGCCGTGGTGGCTGTTTTTTGCGCGTATTTCTTTAGGGACCCTGTCCGCAATACCGCATTTACGGAAGACGAAATTGCCTGCCCGGCGGACGGCACCGTTTTAAGCATTAAAACGGAAGAAGACCCTAACTCCGTAGTCGTGCGGATTTTCCTTTCCATTTTTGATGTTCACGTTCAGCGTTCCACCGTATCCGGCAAAGTGGGCGAAATTTTCTACCACAAAGGGGAATTTTTATTTGCCAACAACCCGGATGCCGCTTCCAAAAACGAACGCAACCTTATCCAACTTTTCCAACAGAACAATCCGGCGCGCTTTGCCCATGTGGAACAACTGACGGGCGCTATTGCGCGGCGTATTGAATGTTGGGTAAAACCCGGGCAGGAAATTAAAACGGGCGACCATTTGGGCCTGGTGCGTTTTGGCTCCCAAGTGGCGGTGTATTTGCCTAAAAATTCCGTGCGCGTGTTGGTAAAAGAAGGGCAAAAAGTGCAGGGCGGTTTAACCGTACTGGCCCTGTGGAAATAAGGCCCCCTAACGAGGATTTCCCATCATGCAAGAAGAAACAAAATCTTCACAAAAAGCAGAAATGAAAGTGGTTGATAAACTAAAACACACCGGGGCCATAACGGCGCCTTCTTTATTTACCCTGGGCAATTTGGCCTGCGGGTTCTTTTCCATTTTAGCCGCCGCCAAAGGGCATTTTGCGCAAGCCGGCTGGTTGATTTTATTTGCCGCCGTGTTTGATATGTTTGACGGCCGCGTGGCCCGCCTGTTGGGCACGGAAAGCAACTTTGGGGTGGAAATGGATTCCCTGGCGGATGCTATTTCTTTCTGCACCGCCCCGGCTATGCTGATGTACTTTTTTGTGTTGCACCAGCAACCCATTTGGGGCGCGCCGATTGCGTGCGTATACGCCTGCTTTGGGGTGTTGCGTTTAGCCAAATTTAACACCATGGCATTAGCGGGGGAAGGCTCCAAAAAATACTTCTCCGGCTTACCGGTGCCGGCCCCGGCGGCCTTGTTGGCCTCCTTTGCCATTTCTTACAGCATTATGGAAGGCAATATGGGCGGGCACAACATCCGCTTATTAACGCCGTACTTGCCGCACTTGTATAATTTTGTATGGTTTGCCATGCTGATTTTAGCCTTATTAATGGTATCCAACGTGCCTTATGCGGCGTTTAAGGCCAAACGGGAAAAACGCATGAGCGTATGGGCGCTTTTGCTGATTGTATTTTTGGTAGTCTTGTTAATCCGCTACCCGCAAGACGTTATTTTGATTGTTTTTTCCGCTTATGTGATTTTCGGCCTGTTAGCCGTTTTATACCGGGCGTTCCGCGGTATAAAAGTGGAAAAATAAACCTAACGGATTTTTCAAAAACCCTGCCACCCGGCAGGGTTTTTTATTGTCTGGAAATACGCCGGGCAAGCATGCCGGCGGGGTGCCATCTTTCCGGCGTTTTTTATTATATGGGAGCAGTAAGAGCAACACGCCTAAACCGTTAAAATCCCCCCAGTTCCCAATGAAAAGCGCCGCCCCGGTTGACCCGGAGCGGCGTTCTTGTTTAATCCTTATAAAATCTGTTTTAAGCGGTCCAAACCGCCTATACGCTACCAATTTTTGTGCCGCCAGTACATCATTACCAGCCACACCAAAATCAAACACACGCCAATTAACATCCAAAAAGCGTCCGGGTGGTCCGAAAGAGGCAACGCCACGTTCATACCGTACGCACTCACCACCAGGGTCGGCACCATCATCCAAATAGTCACTACGTTTAGTTTTTTAATCAGCAAGTTCAGGTTGTTGCTCACAATAGAGGCGCGCGCGCCGAGCAACTGGGCCAAAATGTTGGAATAAATATCCGCCTGCGTTTTGCACTGCATATTTTCAACAATAATATCGTCCAGCATTTCTTGGTCTTTTTCGTCAAAGCCGATGCGGGCCGAAAGGTTGCGGGTTTTTTCAAACACAAAACCGTTAGAGGTAATAGCTTCCGCGTAATACACCAAACTTTTTTCCAAACTAAACAGGTTAAGCAGGTAAGTATTATCCATAGATTCCGTCATTTTGTCTTCTATTTCTTCGGAAATCATGTGAATAATGCGCAAGTGTTCCACATAATGGGAAATGGAGTTGTACACCAGTTTTAAGAAAACCTCTTTGATAGAGGACACCACCGCAAAACGCTTGCCCACAAACAGGGGGATGTCTTCCGCCAAGACCACTACCAATTTATCTTCAAACAAAAACATCCCTACGGAAGCCACCTTAAATTCCAACTGGTCTTTGCCGGAATAATTTTTCGGGCGTTTGTAAATCATTACAATATGTTCCGGCTCAAACTCCAAGCGGGGTTGTTCGTCCGGGTCCAACGCGCTGGCCAGGGTGTGTTCGTCTATTTGGTAGGATTCCACCAAAAAGCGCTGTTCCTCTACCGTCGGGTTGGTATATACAAATACCTGCGCGGCGGATTCGTCCACTTCGGCCAGTCTGCGGTTTACAATGTTGTATTTTTTTAGCATGATTTACGCCTCAGGCAAAACAACTTATTTATATGATAACACCTATTACGGCGCCTTGTAAAGCAAATAATCCCGCGCGGGCGGTTTTTTAGGGCAACCCAAAAGGCCGTTTCATAGCCGCTTGTTTTTTTGTATAGTAATAAGTGGAGTCCTCTTATTATTATGACATTATTATTTCCCAAATCTAAAAAAGCCGGATTAAAAGAAATTTCTTCCGCCGCCGCTTATGTAAAGCATATCCGTTGCGGCTTAAAATTGCCCAAAAAGGCGGTTTTGTGCCCTATTTCTTCCTTAACCAAATACGTGGAAAGCCACGCCCAATATAAAAAATATAATTGCGAGGCGGACATCTATGTATTGGAAAAACAAAACTTGTGCTATGTGACCAATTTTGGTTGCGGGGCGCCGGGTATGGCCATGGCGCTAGAAGTGCTGATTGCGCTAGGCGTGCAGGAATTTGTATTTATCGGGCTGGCGGGCTCCTTGCAGGAAGAAGTAGAGCCGGCCGATATTGTGCTTTGCCAAGAAGCCTTGTGTGATGACGGCACGTCCCCTTGCTATACCGCCAAAGAAACGGCAAAACCCAATAAAACCCTGTTTAGCGCACTGGCCAAACAGTTAAAGGCAGATGGGCACGACTTTCATATCGGGCGCAACTGGACGACGGACGCGATTTTCCGGGAAACGCCGCAGGAAGTGCGCCACTATCAAAAGCAAGACACGCTGACGGTGGAAATGGAAACCGCCGCTTTTTACGCCATTTGCGCCAAACGCAAAGTAAAAGGCGCGGCGGCCTTTGTGGTCAGTGACGTACTGGCCCGCCTGAAATGGGAGCCGCACTTTGGCGAAAAGCCCATTTTCCGCCATTTGGAAGATGTTTTTACCGCCGCCCAAAAAGTATTAAAATAAAACCTTTTGGCAGAAGGCCCCGCCCCGGCGGGGCCTTTTTTATGATACGCGCCCGCACCCGATTTAGCAAGCACCAAAAAACCGCCCCTCCGGCGGTTTTTAGATTTATAAAGTATTAATAATGGGTTTTTTCCGGGTCTTCCGGCAAGGGGTTAATGGCACTTAACCGGCTCCAAAATTCGTCCACGCTTTGCAAGCGCTCTTTGGGGTCTTCTTTCAGTGCGTCTTCTATCAATGCGTCCACCGCCGGAGGAATGCCCGGGGCCAGGCGGGAAGCCGGATAAATCTTTTTATTAGCAATATCAAAACCTTTTACCGTCCACGGCACTTGCCCCACCAACGCTTCATACAGGCACAGCGCCAGGGAGTATACGTCCGATTGCTTGCGCATAAACCCCTTTTGCTGTTCCGGGGCCATATAGGCGGGCGTGCCGGCCACCGTGCGGGCGCCGGTGTCGTTATCCACCATTTTTTTGGCTACGCCAAAATCCATTACCTTGGCGCGGTCGTCGTCCAAAATCATAATGTTGCCGGGTTTTAAGTCACAATGCACAATGTCTTGGGAGTGCGCATAGTGAAGCCCGCGGCAGACGGATTCAAAAATCTTTTTCGCCTTGGAAAACGCAATCCGGCCGTCAATATCCAGGCGGGTTTCCAGCGTTTGCCCGTCCACATATTCAAACACCAAATACAAACTGCTTTCGGATTCTATTACCGTGTAAATTTCCACAATGCACGGGTGGCGCAGCAAAGCCACCATGCGCGCTTCCGACAAAAACTGCTCCCGCACATACGCACTGCGCACCAGTTCCGGGCGGATACGCTTAATAGCCACTTTGCGTTTAAGCACTTTATCATAGGCTTCGTACACTTTCCCCATGCCGCCTTCCCCAATCTGGCGCACAAAATCATACTGTTCTTTAATGTCGGATTCCCGGCGGGAATACGCATTTTTCGGGCGGCGGAAAACGTCTTCGTACCGCAAATACACAAACACCACCACCGCAAAAATAATGGCAATAAAATACCACGTCACCCAGTTGGGCGTTTGTTGGTTGCGATTGGCGGGCTCTTTGGCGGTAGTGGCTTTGACAAATGTTTTTTCGTCCAATTCTTTTTTTATTTTAGCCGCTAATTTGGAATTAGGATTTAAGGACAGGGCTTTTTCAATATCAATCCGGCAACGCTCGTAATTGCCGCGCTGTAAATACGCCCCCGCGCGCAGGATATAGGCCCGCGGGTCTTGCGGGGCCACGGCTATGGCCTCTCCGGCGGAGTAAATAACATCATCCGTCTTGCCCAAACCGTCATAGGCTATGGCTAACAACAGGTAAAAGCGTTTATCCAAAAAGTTTTTGGCGGTTAAGGCGTTAATCCGGCGGATAGCGGACGCATACTGTTTGTTTTTTAATAAATCGTTTAAGGCGGCTACTTCGGCATTACGCGCATTTCGGTCAAACACTTCCGGGCGGTGTGCGGCCGCCGTCTGTTCGGAGAAATTTCCCCCAACCACCAGCGGCGCGGCAGCATTTTTACGCTGTGCCCAAACAGGTTGCGTAAGCAACAAAACAGCCAAAATAAAAAAAACATATTTACGGAACATATCCATATTTTAGCACAAAGCAACCGTATGCGCCATAAAAAATAGGCTTTTGGGCGCCGGAATTCATATAATAGAAGATATGAATAATGCGCCTATCGGTATTTTTGACTCCGGCTTGGGCGGGCTTACTATCTTAAAAGCCCTGCGCCGGACGTTGCCGCACGAAAAGCTCATTTATTTTGGCGATACGGCCAACGTGCCTTACGGCTCTAAATCCAAACAGACCGTCACGCAGTTTTCGTTGGATATTGCCCGCTTTTTGGAGCAAAAAGGGGTCAAACTGATTATTGTGGCCTGCAATACGGCCTCGGCTCTGGCCTTACACACGCTCAAAAAACAAATCAGCGTGCCTGTATTGGGGGTGATTGAACCGGGAGCCGCCAAAGCCGCCGCCACCACCCGCAACGGGCGTATTGCCGTACTGGGCACGGAAGCCACCGTTAAAAGCGGGGCGTACCGCCAACAAATCCTCCAAAAACGCCCCCAAACGCACGTTTTACAGGTGCCCTGCCCGCTCTTTGTGCCGTTGGTAGAAGAAGGCTGGGCCAAAAAGCCGCTTTCGGAATTAGCCGTGCGGGAATACCTTAAACCCGTTCTTAAAAACGGGGCGGATACCGTTATTTTAGGTTGCACCCATTACCCGGTGCTAAAGCCGGTTATTGCCCGCGTGCTGGGCAAACAGGTGCGCCTGGTGGACTCTGCCGACACCCTGGCGCAAGAAGTGAAACAATTTTTATCCTCCCGCCAACAGCAAGCCGGCGGCAAAGGCTCCCTGGCTATTTACGCCAGTGATGCGCCCGAGCGGTTCAAACGCTTGGCGAAGCATATTTTAGGCACGCAACTTTCCACCGTGCGGCTGAAAAAACTAAACGCATGAAAATTTATTCCGACCCCCGATTACTGGCCCTGGGCGTAGTGGGCGGGACTGTTTCCCGCCACGCAGGCAATATGCGCGAACGCCCCGCACAAGATGCTTTTTTTGAAAAATTGGATATTCCATCCTCCCGCATTTTGCGCTTACACCAAGTGCATGGGGACCATATTTTGCCTATCCTCACGCCCGAGCAGGCCGTCCGGCAACAAAAAATCACCCCGCTCCCCCATGCAGACGGTTGGATTTTGCGCCCGAAAGGCTTTGGGGCCGCCGTGCTGACCGCCGATTGCGTACCCTTGTTTTTATGGGATAAAGAGGCCGATTTGGTAGCTTTGGTTCACGCCGGGTGGCGCGGGGTGGCACAGCTATTACCGCAACAAACCGCGCTGGAAATGCAGGCGTTGGGTGCCAAAGGGCCGTTGCAGGCGTTTTTGGGCCCGCACATTCAAAAATGCTGTTTTGAAGTGCAGGAAGACACCGCGCAACAGTTCCCGCAAACCTGTTGGGTGCGCCAAAACGGAAAATTATTTATAGATTTAACTTTAGAAATCCGCCGCCAACTGCAAGAAGCCGGCTTAACCGAGGACGCCATTTACGCGCCGGATTTTTGCACCTGCGGCAACGCGGAGCAGTTTTTTTCCTGGCGCAGGGACCACCTCAAACAAAACTTACTGTCCTTTATTTACAAACCTTAAACGGAAAAACACCCCAAACTTTCGCCCGGGGTGTTTTTTATTATGGGGTCAAAATGCCGCATTTACGCGCGGAATTTTGCTTTTTTATTGGGAAATATGCCTGCTGAAAGCGCTGTTTACAAACCCCTGTAAACCGCCTTTCTGCAAGCGGAAGGAAAGCAGGTTGGATAATATCACGCCGAAAAAGATAACCGCATATACCACATCTTGCACGGTTTCCCCTTCCCCGGGCAGTTGTTGGGCCGCCATAGCCGCCAGTACCGCGCTGACCAGGCCGTTGGGGCACATGGCCCACAAAACGGCCGTATCCCCGCGGGACATGGTTTTAGCGGTGCAAAAATCGGCCACCGGCAAACGCAACAGAAATTTTACCAGCACCACCAACAGCCCCGCCGCCACCGGGCCCCACGCGCCCACGCGCATACAAATACCCATATATACAAAAAAGAGCGTTTTGAAAATAAATTCCACTTCATCAAAAAACACGCGTTCTTCCGCATTTAAGGCAAAGCCTTTAATTTCAAATTTATGCAGCCACAGGCGGCTGAACACGCGGATATTGCCCGCCACAATGCCAAACACCAGGGTTGCAATCGCGCCGTCGCCGCCCAACAGCTTGGTGGCGCCGTACACCAACAGCACAAACGCAAACGTCAGGGATACGGCATTTTCCATCCGGCGCACATGGTTTAATACGCTCATCCAAAAAAGCCCGGCCGCCAACGCAAACCCAATGCCGATAGCAAACGATTTGACTACCTCAAACAACATATATCCGGCCGATACTTTGGCCCCCGTCACCAGTACGCCAATCAACGCCAAAGAAACCACAATCGCATACACCCCGGTTAAATTAGCCTCCAAAAACAGCACGGTGCGGGTATTATCGGCCACGTTGAGTTTGCCTAATAACGGAATGACCACCGCCGAAGAATTACTGGCCGCAATCGCGCCGATTACACACGCCGCCAGTAGCGGCAAATCCAACAGCCAATAGGAGCAAAACGCAATCCCGGCGCCGGCCAATAAAAACATACAGGTAGCCAACAACACACCCTGCAACGCCGTACCGCGCAAGGCGGATACGTTAAAATTCACCCCGCTCTTAAACAACACCACCACCAACGCCAAGGTAGTAAAAATCTGCCCGGCCGAGCCGAACATATCCGGCGTGACGATATGCAACCCCGGGCCGATTAACATCCCCAGCAGCATTAGGGGCAAAACGTCCGGCAGGCGGGTTTTTTCAAACAAGAAAGAAAACACCTGCCCTAAAAATAAAACAGCTCCGATAAACAAAATGGCATAGGTCATAAATTTATTATATGAAAATTTGCTCTTGCGCCGGGCAGTAATATTTCATTTAATACTTACTATGGAAACCAATGCAAAAATTTTACTGGCGGATGATTCCGCTACCCTTCGCTTTTTAGTATCGGAAGTGCTTACAGATGCCGGATTCGGCGTGATAGAAGCGCAAGACGGGCAGGAAGCTATTGATAAAACCTATAAAGAAAACCCCGACTTGCTGATTTTAGATTACGAAATGCCCCGCAAAACCGGCTTTGAGGTGGTGCGCGAAGTGCGCAGCCGCACCGGTTATTTGCACACGCCCATTATCATTTTTACCGCGGCGGCCGATAAAGCCACCAAACTGGAAGGTTTGGGCCTGGATATTGACGATTATTTAACCAAACCCGCCGACGGCGAAGAAATTGTCGCCCGCGTAAAATTGCTCCTTAAACGCAACAAACAAAAAATGGACAGCAACCCTTTAACGCGCCTGCCGGGCAACCCCTCCATACAAGCCCGCGTGGAGCAGGAAATTGCCTCCCAACGTAAGTTTGCCGTGCTGTATTGTGACTTAAATAATTTTAAGGCGTATAACGATAAATACGGTTTTGCCGCCGGGGACCATGTACTCCTTACCGTGTCCGGCATTATCGTACGCGCCGCTCTGCAAGACCCCACGGCCTTTGTGGGGCACATTGGCGGAGATGATTTTATTGTGGTTTGCTCTTTTGATAAAGCAGAGGCTATTGCCCAGCAAATCACCCAGGAATTAGACTCCACCGCCCCCTTGTTTTACAACGAACAAGACCGCCTGCAAGGGTTTATGGACTCCGTCAACCGCCGCGGCGAAGCGGAACGGTTTAATTTGCTTTCCATTGGTATTGGCATTGTGCATAACACCCAACGCAAGCTGACCTCTTTTGCGATGGTAAGCAACATTGGCAGTGAACTGAAATGTTTAGCCAAACGCCAGCCGAAAGGCAGTTGCTATGTAATGGACCGCCGCGCCGCTTAATTTTAAGGCACATTTAGGCACACAAAAGCGGGAGCCTGCTTTTTATAAGGCTCCCGCGTTTTATTTGAAAAAGCGTTTAACACATTTTTTGCAACTTGAACCCGGCCCACACCGCCACCAAACAAACCCCTACATTTAATAGCACATTCAGGGCCGCTTGGCCAAAACCGCGGTTTTGAAAAAGCGCCAGCGTATCTAAAGAGAAACTGGAAAAAGTAGTAAATCCGCCCAACACCCCCACCACCAGAAACAAACGGCCCGGGTGGGCGGAATTTTCAAAACAGGGCGCGCAAAAACCGATAGCCAAACTGCCCAGTACATTAACGGCCAACGTGCCCCAATGCCCGCGCCACGCCAGCGCGGCCGCCAAAACACTCACCCCATAACGCAGTGCGGCTCCGGCAAAACCGCCCAAGCCCACATATAAAAAATTTAACATACTTGTATTTTACCAAAAGTAGGCTTTGCCCATAAAACCAACCGCCCCGGGACGAGTGGGAGGAAAAATTGGGGCCGTGGGGCATTTTGGAAAAGGATAAAAAACCGCCCTTTGAAAAAGCCCCCTCATAATAAAAAACACCCCGGCGCCGAAACAGGGCCGGGGTGCGGGTATTTTAGAATAGCATACTATTTACTAAATAATTTTTGGCCTTCTTGTACAATGCGTTGCAAGTGGTCTTCGCCCAAAAAGGTTTCCGCATAGAATTTTAAGATGTTTTCCGTGCCGGAAGGGCGCACCAAAAACCAAGAAGCCTGCAAGTAGATTTTAATGCCGTCCGTATCGCGTACTTGCGTGACGCGCTCGCCCGCTACGGTATACAGATTGGCAAAATCCGTCTTTTTGAGTGCTTTTATTTTGCGTTTGGTTTCGTCGTCCGTCGGCACGTCTATCCGGGTATAACTGGGGGTGCCGTACAATTTGGTAAGGCCGTCGTACAAGTGGGCAATATCCCCTTGTTTAGCCATAATTTCAAGCAGCAGACAAACGGCTAAAATGCCGTCTTTTTCCGTCGTCCACCCGCTTACGGACATCCCGGCGCTTTCTTCCCCGGCTATCACATATTTACGGCGGGCCAACCCGCGCACAAAATACTTAAATCCTACGTTTACTTCGTCTAATTTAGCGCCCTGCGCGGCGGCCAGACGGTCTAACAGTGCCGTGGTGCCCAAAGTGCGCCCGATAGAATTGCCTTCCCGGCGGTGTTTGAGCAAATAATCCGCCATCACGCACAGCGCGTGGTTGGGCGAAATCAACCCGCCCGCTTGGGTCGCACAGCCGAAGCGGTCCGCATCCGGGTCACTGGCTCCGGCAAAAGCGTATTTGCCGCTTTCCACCAGTTTAATGAGCGGGGACATGGGATATTTGGAAGACGGGTCCATGCGGATTTTGCCGTCGTGGTCCAACGGGATAAAGCTAAATGTGGGGTCTTGGGTTTTATCCACAATTTCCATATTATCCAAATGATATTGCTTTTTAATGGCTTCATAATACGGCAAACTGGTGCCCCCCAACGGGTGAATAGCCGCTTTAATGCCGGACTTGGCAATCGCCTTAAAATCAATAATCCGCCCCAACGCCGTCACATACGGGGTCAGCACATCGGCAGATTTGACGAGCCCTTTTTGGCGCGCTTCTTCCAGCGGCATTGTTTGAATAGCGGCCGGATTTTGCAAATACTCGTTGGCGTATTTTTCAATTTGCCCGGTCAGCTCCGCATCCGCCGGGCCGCCGTTAGAAGGGTTGTATTTCAGCCCCATATCCTGCGGCGGGTTGTGGCTGGCCGTTCCGTTTAAGCAGGCCACCGCGCGGCCGCTTAAAATTTCAAACGAAAACACCGGCGTAGGCACCGGCATATCCGGCAAAATAACAGGAATGTTGTTGGCGGCTAACACTTCCGCGCACAAATTAGCCGTATCGCGGGAAACCACGCGGGTATCTCCCCCCACCAGCACCGGGCCGGTAATGCCGCGCTCTTTATGCAGGCGCGCCACGGCTTGCGCAATGGCCTTGGCGTGCAACGCGCAAAAGCCCGTTCCCAACTGCCCGCGGTGGCCCGAAGTACCAAACTTAACAGGCGCAGGAGCCCCCTGCGGATGATAAAAAGCATCTTTCAATGCGGCAACATCTAATTTATGTTTTGTAAGCGTTCCGGCCAATTCACTAACCATAAAACCCTCCCCTTTTGTGCGGCCCGGTTGATAAACGGGCTCTCTTTTTCTATCATATTATATGTCACTTATTTTATCAACAGGAGTTTTAATATGAAAAAACTGTCCGCTCTGCTTTTTGCCTTGGTTTGCGCGCTTCCCGCCGCCGCGACCGATTTGGGAGATGATTTTAGAAACCACATCAGCGCATCTTCCGATTTATCCGCCTACAATAAAGACGTTGCCACTATGATAGGCGTGGCCGATTTCCACACCGCCAAAGGGGCCACCTTCCCCGGGTTTGATATTGGGGCCAGCGTAAGCGCGATTAAACCCTCCGACTCTAACCATATTTCGCACGAAGATTACCTGTACACCGGCTTTTTAACCGCCGAAACCAAACTGCCTGTGCTGGGCATTACCGTAATGGCCCGCGGAACCGATATGAACGGTTTTAAGTCTTTGGGCGGCGGGTTAAAATACTCGTTTAAGCTATTGGAAGTGATTGATGTTTCCACCATGGCTTTTTACGACCGCGGCTCCACCGATTGGTACAAACAGGACCATTATTCCGCCTCCGCCACGGCCTCTTTCACCTTTTTGTTCCTCACTCCGTACGCGGGCGTCGGCTATGACTACGCCAAAATGGAAACCAAAAACCTGCCTTACCGCTTGTCTTCCGATGACGACTCCGTACGCTATACGGTAGGGGCCAGCTTAAAACCGTTTCCGTTCGGCTACCTGTTCGGTGCCTACACCAAAACGGCAGGGAACGAGGGCTTTCAAGGCGGTATCGGCCTGAATTTTTAACGGTTTATGGATTATAAAAACGAATTAAAAAACTTCTTTGGCGAACATTGTTTATTTAACGAGCCCATGGGCCGCCACACCACCTACCGCACCGGAGGAAATGCGGAAGTGTTGGTGTTGCCCAAAACAAAAGAGGACTGGAGCTTTGTATTAAAATTAGCCAATACGGGCAACATTCCCTTGCACATATTGGGGTTTGGCTCCAACATTTTGGTAGGCTCCGGCGGCTTAAACGGCATTGTTTGCGCCACCAGCCGCATGGATAGCATTACCTGCGAGGGCGACACCGTGCGCGCCGAGGCCGGGGCCGCGCTGGATAAAGCGTGCGAGCTTTCCGCCGCCGCGGGCCTGGCGGGGCTTGAAAAACTGTCCGGCATACCGGGCAGTATCGGCGGAGCCGTTTATATGAACGCGGGTGCGTTTGGGCAAGAAACCTTTGACACCCTGGAATATTTTGACGTAATTGACCGCGAGGGCCGCCCGGCTACGCTGCTGAAAAAAGATGTTCCGCACGCCTACCGCCATGTGGAAGGGATAGAAAACTTTATTATCCTGTCCGCGGCGTTCAAACTGCAAAAAGCGGATGCCAAAGAACTTACCTCCAGCCGGAATTTTATTTTGCATAAACGCATAGAAAAACAACCGCTGGAATATCCGTCGGCCGGGAGCGTGTTTAAGCGCCCGGTGGGAGATTATGCCTCCCGCTTGATTGACGACACGGGCCTGCGCGGTCTGTCCGTCGGCGGGGCGAAAGTATCCGAAAAGCACGCCGGATTTATTGTAAACTTTAACCGCGCCACGCCGGAAGATATTAAAAACTTAATGGACCAAGTACGCCAAAAAGTAAAAGAAAAACACGGCATTACGCTGGAATTGGAACAAATTTTGTGGGGTAAATTTAGCTGAAATTTTAAGCCAAAAGAAACTTTTGCAAAATTTGTTTGACGGACCAGCCCAAATTAAGTTAAAATATATGTGTAGTAAGAAAGCAGTGTTTGGAGTCGTGGTGTAGCCTGGTTAACACGCTGCCCTGTCAAGGCAGAGACCGCGAGTTCGAATCTCGTCGACTCCGTATTTTAGTTTTGAATTATTAGCATAAATCCCCGTTAGGCAACGCGCCCGACGGGGATTTTTTTATGCACGACTTTCAACATGCGGTTTTTTGCAGAATTTTGTGATTTGTGGCCAATCTTTTGTTTTTATGCTGACGAGGTTAAGCAGGAAGTTGTCCTTGTCCCTTGTATCTAAGCTCTAACTAAGAGGATTAACAATAAATGTTTTACAAATCAAACCACTGAATTTTTATTTGGCATCATACCACGATTTTGGAATCAAGGCTTCACCATCACTCCAATTTGCCACAATATGTTTATATTTATCAGGGATATTTCCCCATATGGACTCCCCAGCATGATCTGAAACAATGATCTGCAAACTTCCCTTTGCATCTCTAGTAGCATCTTCAAATGTTTTAAATATTTTTTTTACTTGTTCAACATCATTACCGCTATTCATATTGTTATCTTTGGTAAGAAGTTTTTGTGGAAAATAGACCTGGCTAGGCTGGTCATATATTATAAAATTAAGCATGGGCAATTCTCGCTCTAAAAAATGAAAATGGAATCCCAAAAGGACTCCTATATGAAACGCAACCCAATTGGAACCACTCCCCGTTTCCCATAAATAGAAATCCATCTCGTCCGATTCTTCTTTCTTAACTTTTATGGTCATGTCGTCTTTGACAAATTGAGAAATGTAATGAAATTCCTTAATATCAGGAAGATATTTTTGTCCATATTTAATAATATTATCCATACACTCTTTATACTGCCTTCTTACATCGTTAACCTGTATTGCATTTATCTCTGCTTGTACTTTATTGATATCAGCCAACAACTTCTCATCTTTGGAATTTGCTAAATCTAACAATAATTTTGATTTTATTATTATATCTCCATATATTGTTTCAACGATATCTTTCTCTCTTTCGATTTTGCTTGTTTCTAAGATTTTATTCTTTAATTGTTCTATCCGCGAAGAGATATTGTATATTTCTCTGTCAATGTCCATTAGTTTTTTAACATATAAAGCAGTCTCAGGCTTTAATGCTTGATTTAAATTCTTTGTAATATTATCTAAATTGGAACAAAATTCATCTATATCACTTATACAAGAAATTTCTTCAGAATTTTCTTCACAAAATGCTCTAATAAACTGTACGATTTCAAGTCTATCTTTTCTGATTTCCTGGCTTTGATTCCGTTCTTTTAATAATTGTATTAGCCTTTCGATATATTCTTTTTGCGTTTGAAGAGATATCAACTTATTATTTAGTGGCGTAATTTCATTATTAAGGTCATTTAATAAATCACTGATTGAGTCCGCTTGTGCCAGACTGGGTGCTAGATCTCTAATTGTTTTTTGAGAAATAATCTGTAAAATTTTTTTATAATCCCGAACATCTTTGATATTTTTCGTATATTTCGCATCCAATAGACCGTATTTGATAGCTTTTGAAATAATTGAGGTGGCCCTTTCTAATTGTCTATCTTTATTTTTCTGATAATTTGCATTATTTTTTTGCAGTTCCTCCAGTTGTTTCTTAAGCTCATCTAATTTGTTCCTATTTTCAATATTTTCTAAAGTTTCAGCACCAATAATAAGATTAAAAACAGGAATTATTAAATTCTTATATTTGGAAACATCCATTTTATATAACAAACAATTCGGATTTGCAACTATATATTGTGGTTGAAAATTAAATGTTACTAGATCTCTAAAACTTAACCGCGCATTTCTCATTCCCATTGAATATTTAGGTTCGCAGAATGGAACGCCCATTATTTTATTAAAATTAATTTTAAATTCATCAATAGATTGCTCTTTGGTAATATCTAAATTTTCAGGTATTTTCTGCATGTCTTCCAAAACAATTATCTTCTTGCTCGATTCATCAAGATTTTCTCGAGCCAATAATACTTTAATTCCTGAAATATTTAGCACTATTCCAAAAAAAGCAGAGTATTCACGGATATGTCCAACCGGAATTTTATTTTGTGTACTCCCCAAACAATAATCAATGATTGGAATGATTGCAGATTTTCCCGTTTGAGACAGTCCATGAATAATATTAACTTTACCCATTGAAAACGTCAAAATTCTAGGTTTTAAATTTGGATTTTTTGCCCAAATAATAATATTTTCTATTTGTATATTTTTCATTATAAGATAACCTCTAAATTTTTCAAAACTTTATTAAAATCGGTATCATCTGCATAAAGTTTAGATAATACAATGGTAGCGCTCACAAGAACGGACAGTTCTTTATTTAAGTCAAAATTAGGAAAATGAATATCACTTGGCTTTATATATCCCTCCGAAGTAAGTTCTACCAATTTTGTATCTACCGCAAAGATAATTGATGCCATGATAAATTCCCGAAATCTCAGTATCACGCCATTTATAGTCCCTAAAGTCAGATTGTTATCGCGCTTACCAATATATCCAACTTTTTCATAAAACTTGCTGATTTTAATAATTTTATGAGATTTACCATTAGTATCTAAGCAATACAAAATTTCCCTGGTATCTTTGACCATTATCAAAGGGATAAATATTAGCACATCAAGCAAATTTAAATAATTCTTTTTTCTTTGATAAAAAAGCTTTGCAAATGTGTATATTAGAAAAGCTCCCAACGCAGGATTTTGTATATCATTACAATATTTTTTATATATCTTCTTCATAAAAATCTTTAAATTTTTCCTTATATTTATGATGCCAACCAACTGAATGTCTATCATCTACAGGGTTATTGGCCATTTTATTATAGACACCTCTCGCAACTCTTTTTTCAGACCCTTGAATTAGTAAAGATTTTGGTTGAATCTTTTCCTCACAACATTTACGATACAGTTCCACCCCATCATATTCTTGATTTTTTGTTGCTAAATAAGTTTTGTTTTCTTGCCATTCTCTTTTTGCTTCATCGTATACTTGTCTAATATCCGATTCTGCAAGATAGCCATAAGCCAAGCAATCAAGACATAATATATCCCATGCGATATAATCTATGATTGCATTTTCGATGGAATCTTTAAGTCCTATTTCTTCCAATTGTTTTACCATCAAAGATGATTCTAAACCTTTTATTTTTTTACGTTCTATATTTGAACTATCTAGAAGGTTATAAATTGGCGGCCGATTGTATCTGTCTTTATAAAAATCAAAATCTGCCCTTGTAAATTCAATTAATTTTTCTGCCTTTAATTTAGGATTTTCTAAAGAAATGTAAAGTTTCCCTTTAATATAGGTATTGAATTCTCTCACAGGATGAAATAATTCACCATATTGTTGTTCTAGCAACTTCTCAAAATCTTCCGGAGATGTAGTATTAGGCTGTTCAATATAAAAAGAAGTTAAAATTAACTTAACCAAGTCCTTATCCTCATTCATAACTTCAAAATATCTTTTGATTTCATCAGAATGAGACTCGGTTTTAAAATACTTCTCTTGCTTTTCCCAAATTTGATTGAAATTATTATTTTTTTTAATATTTAAAAAATCATTTGCCAAAGGACCAATATTACATTTGTTCCATGTATAAATAACAAACTTAGTATCAGGCCTCAATTGTTCTCTTTTATTACTGATTACAATAAACCAATTATATAATGCATTCCATAAATCCTTAGAATGATCAGTGAAATTACAAGGAGATTTATATTTTATCTGCTCCAATTTTTTGATTTTATTATCGTAATCAAACACAGACACATCGTCCCAATGTTCTATCTGTACTTTTGCAACCGAGGTGTCCGATATGATGTGATACAAAGCTCTAGGAGCTTCCACAAAATATCCAAGAAAAGAATCCACTTTTTCATTCGTTGATTTTTCCATACGTATATTATAGCTAAAAACCAATTATTTACAACTAATAATTGATAATTATTTAGAAGTATATAATTATTTTGTAAAAAGTTGCTCTTGTTCTTGCAAATTTGGGGATTTTATTGAGAGCAACTTTTTAAGAGTGCAATCTGCAGGTTGGGTGCCGTTTAAGATAGCCCGTACGATCTTAGGGGATAAAAAACTTAAATTGAGGATTCGGCGGACATATTGCACGCATACTTTATCACGTTTGGCTATATCTTGCGTACTTGCCCCATTGATGATCTCTAGGTGCCATGTGTAGGCCTGATTTAAGATTTTGATAAGTTCAGCATTAGGCCGTTTCTTTGGCTCTACAAATTGACCTACAATTATCTTTTCTCCGTTGGCTATTGTACTGATATGGTACGGCTCCGTATAGGCATTTTCGGTCTTCAATTCTTCGGGTTTAAGTAGCCGCATTTCTCGGTTTTCATAAATAGCGTTGAATAGTTCTACTATTTGTTCCGCATGCAAGGTTATTTCTACTTCGTTTGGGTTTAATTGAACACGCTTAATTAATGTTTTTTCTATGTCTCGGGTTATTATGTAAGACGACAGGAGTTTTAGTAATTTCTTTTGCTTAGATACTTCAAAGCGCTGAATATATTGATAAAGTTTTGTCTTGTTATGTAGAAATCTTTCAAACCAACTATCTATAAAGTTTTCCAGTTGCGGTAGGGATACTTTTCCGATTTTGCCTAGTTTACTTGGCTCTTTGCGGATAATGGCTTGGCTTACATAATAGCGATATGTTTTACCGCTGCAACCCGTACTCCAACTAGGGCTCATAGCATTTCCTTTATCATCATATAGTTTGCCGGATAAAAGGCTTTTCTTTGGGTCATAATGTTGGCGGTTTATACGATTAACTGCCATTACTGCTTGGACCTGTTCAAATAGTTCTATTGGGATTATCCCTTGGTGCTCTCCCTGATACCAAGTACCTTTATGGCCTACTAAGCCAATATAGGCTTTATTGCGTAAAATACAATTCAAATTGCCTACTGATATATTTCGCCCTTGTTCTTTGAGCCACTCTTTTAATAGGGTTGTACTTTTGAGTTCAGTGTATTTTTCAAAAATGGAGCGCACTAGGGCTGATTTCTCTTCATCCGGATATATCTTTTTATCTTTGCGGTAATACCCGAGTGGCGGTTTGCCGCCCATCCACATACCTTTTTTCTTGCTAGCGGCGATTTTATCCCTTATACGCTCTCCAGTTACTTCCCGCTCGAATTGGGCAAATGAAAGTAGCATATTTAATGTGAGCCGCCCCATACTGGTAGTGGTGTTAAAATGTTGGGTAATAGATACAAACGAGGCATTGTGCTTATCTAATACTTCTACTATCTTGCTAAAATCCATTAAACTGCGGGTTAACCGGTCTATCTTATACACAACTATGATATCAACAAGACCAGATTTAATATCAGATAGAAGTCGTTTTAGGGCCGGCCTTTCCATGTTACCCCCTGAATATCCACCGTCATCATACTCTGTGGGCAATAACCGCCAATTCTCGTGCTTTTGGCTTTTAATGTAAGATTCACAGGCTTCCCTTTGCGCTTGTAAACTATTAAACTCTTGCTCTAATCCCTCTTCGGTTGATTTGCGCGTATAGATTGCACAACGTATTTTTTTATCATTCATTTCTTCACTCCAAAGAATATATTTCCGTTCCAACTCTTACCTGTAATAGCTTTAGCTACCCCTGACAGGCTTTTATAGAGTGTATTCTCATACAGATACCCATTGGCAACGATTTCTACTTCATATTTAAGCCCTTGATAGGACCGGATTAGTTTTGAGCCTATTTCTAAGGTGGCTTTGGGGTGTTTATCGGTCGTTTTGGCTGCTTGGGCCACTTCACGAAACAAGCCAAGCGGAGAGATTTTCTCACGCTTGGCTTGCTCATACCATAACAAGTATTTAATAATCAGACTCCGCCCGATTGATGGTACAGGACTGCCTATTAATTCCAGCCATTTTGATTCTAATTCCCGGGCGGTCAAATGTGTATAATTCGGCATATTCTCTCCTATACACATTACCGCTTATAACGCCAAGGAAGTCAAACAATATTATTGAAGTGGAAAAAATCCTTTGGAAATATTGTCTACCGTAAAAACAGATACCCAATCGTCCTTTCTTTGCAATAAGGGTTGCAGTTCTTGGTAATTTCGCTTGAGTTCTGCATATTCCCCAAAGGCTTCAGCCAATTTTTTATGAATTACAACTTTTTGCTTTGTATCTTCCGCACGGATAATATCTAAAGAAATTCTAGGAACCGCTAAGTAATCCGTCGGTTTCCAACCATCCTCACTTGATAATGGGATTACAACGGTTCTACTTTCTTTTGGAGCAAGCGGTTTTTCAAAATCAATAAATACAACCCGTGTATCCGGCAAGGAATTTTCCGTAGGAGAAACCGTACCAATCAATAAAAGTTTCTTTAACGAAGACTTGGTTTTATTTTCTAAATTCATAGATAAATTTTTACTATCTATGGACTTTTCACTTATGATAATGTTAGCCAATTCCGTTTTAATTTTTTTTGCCGCCACAATGTCATAAATAGTTTGGTCCAGGGCTTCTGCATATTGTTCTTCGGCTCTTTCCACGGCAGATTTCATAAGTTGATTGGCCTGCGCCAGAATTTGTTGATAATTAAGGCCGTGTAAAGATTTTTGAAATCCTCTTTCATTCTGCTCCTCTTGCGCGCTATTAGTTGGAATAACACCAGTACCAACCTGTTCTTTAAGGGATTTTAAGGCCAGCACGCTGATAGAGAAATTAAAATTATCTTTCTTTTCTGGTGGCACGGACTGACTCACTTGCTCTAATGAAGCCTGATATGTCTCCGGCGTACGGCTGTCTACTGTCGGTAATGTTTTTCCGCAAGCAATAATAAATAAACTACTCATCCAAACAAGAAAAAATGTTCTTTTCATAGGTATTGTCCTCTTTATAATGATATATTTTTCCAAAAGGAAACCGCTTTATTTACAATCAGTTCCGCAAATATTAATCCAATGGCTAACAAAACGCCATGAATCGTTCCGGTAAAGCAAAGGCCAACTGCTAAACCAATGCAAATGCCCATGCGAAATTTGTGATGTTGAGGCAGCATACTATGTAGTCCGCCCACAATCAGCAAGATAAATACGCCGATTCCACCCACTAATTCCATAATTTTTCTCCTTTTATGTCTTTGTAAAATTTTTCTACGGCCGGATTAGATAAAATGTCTGTTGCCTGAAGTGGATTTTTAAGCCATAACCCATCAAGCGAACGCACCCGACTTAAAGCCACATAGGTTTGCCCTGTACTAAAAGCACCTTTTTCTCCTAAATCCACATAAGCAGAATCAAACGTCATTCCCTGTGCTTTATGGATAGTAGTGGCCCATGCTAATTGAATAGGAAATTGACAAAAGAAATTACCCAAATCCTTTTCCTGCCGTCCCGTCTTTTTATTCAATATCATTTTGTACCAAATGCAACCATGTATTTCGGCTTCTACGTCTTTGTTAATTTGCACAGTGATACTTTTTATGGTATGTTCTTTTAGGAGATTAATACTTTTAACATAGCCGATTGTGCCATTTACAAAGCGTTTATTTTCGTCATTGCGCACAAACATCACTTTCGCACCAATTTTCAAATACAACACCTTGGGGGCAGGGCAATTAGCCTCCTTCCAGTCATTATCATAGCGGCTACTCTGGAAGGCAGGGATTTTATAAATCGGTTGCGGAAGTTTATCCAGTTCCGATTTGTTAATTTTTTCTGCATCCATCTTACGCGCGCACAAACAAACCGCATCTTTCGGGCGAGTATCCGTCACACGTTTATTGAAATACGCAAGGGCATTGGTAAAATTCTCGCCATACGGGCGCTCCAACGCCGCTAAATGGGCGGTAAATTCTTGGTCTGTTTGGCGGAAAATCTTAGTAAAAAATACATGCTTAAAAGCCATATCCTTCCAACATTTCGCCTCAAACACATACGCCGTATTATATTCCTCTTTGCATAATTTATCTTGCAATAAATTGGATTTCTCGTTTAGTATAGGCGCCAGTTGGTTCAAATCCCCCACCACTATTACTTGTTTATGGGCAAAAGGCCGGTCGTCTTCTAATATTTCCTGCAAGCGTTCGTTCATTTTATCAAAAATATCCGCACGCACCATAGAAATTTCATCAACAACTAAAATATCTAAATTTTGCCATGCCGCACGCAAGGTATTGCGGTTAGCATAATCCAACGGTGCATGGATTTCACTGGGATTGAGATGAAAAAAAGAATGAATCGTCTGCCCATGAATATTCAAGGCGGCTATGCCTGTTGGTGCTACAAACATAGCATTTTTACTTTTTACACTTAAGAAGTTGCGTAAACCCCTTAAAAAGGTTGATTTCCCTGTTCCCGGGCGGCCGTGAATAAATACATTGTCCCCGTGGTTAATGTAATAAAGGGCTTGTTTAATTTCGTCAGTCATTTGCAATTGGGTAGAAAGAATTTGTTTTGTCATAGCGTTCTCCTTAGAAGTTAATATAAGACCAAAAACCTTTTAGAAAGGCATAAGTATATTGCACCTGTGCGCCACAAGAGCGAGCGGCTTTAATAATTTCATTATCTGCCGTTATTACACAAACTTGGTGTGCATATTGTTGCGTATGTTCGTAAATGGAATTTACAATGAGTTTATCGGCTTTGTGGCGTGCTGAAAAAAATACGCTCATTCCATCCGGCCTTGCAATCGCACGCTTGAAACCATCAAAATAACATTCAATCGTACGGGAGGCATCCGCATTAAAACCAGAAAGGTAATTAACCAATTGGTCTGATAATTCGGCTTCTAAGGCTAAATTAGGGGTTCCTTGAGGGCTGTAAACGGAACGAATTACATTGGAACCATCAATGATAAGACTGGTCATAGTGTTCTCCTTATCTATCCCCTTTTGTTAAGGGTAATATTAAGATATGCCAACTATGGGATTACTCCCTATCGGGTGTGGCCCCCTACACTATAAGCACAAAACTGGCATTTTATGACATTGTATTCGTAAAAATGGGATACTAGGCACCAAGCAGTGGAATAAAATATGTTTGGCCGGTGCCCTACCGGAGCCCTCTATCGGCATAGCTCACAGCTCTTATTACGGACGAGTCGCTTTTTATAATTACACGCATATAACCAGTAATTTCAGGTTTCCGCTGAGCCAAGTGCGCACTTAAATCCGGCAGGTTCCGTAAAACCCGTTGCTAATTGAAATGTAGGGGCAATTAGCAAACGCAAGGTTTCCTTCCCCTGCAGAAAATTAAATACACATTCGGGTCAGTTTCTTACACACCAAATATGAATTATACCGTACAACTATAAATACCCACACTGGGGATAACAAGCAAGGCTATTTTCCAGCCGCCCTTCTGTATCGGACCGCTTCTGGTGCAACAAACCTTGGAACATCCGTTGCCTAGTAATCTTTGGCGACGCATATTCAACAAAAGCCCTTTCTTTTGCTGTCCACTGCGTTTCTAAATTATTTATATTCCTCAATTAAAGCCGCAATATCTGGGCGGAAACTCTGTAGAGCATAATATTTCGCATCCAAACCCATATTATCTGTTAAGCGCGGATTAGCACCCGCCTCCAGCAATAATTTCACAATATCAATATGCCCATTTTGAGAAGCCAATATTAAAGGAGTTTTGCCATTGGGATCATGCGCATTTATATCTGCCCGCGTGCGCAAAAAGTCACGCACACAATATATCTCCCCCATAGCGGCATAATCCAATAGTTTCATATTGCAATATGAGAGTCTAACTATATAAACAAACCATATAACGATTAAAACTGGTATTACTAACAATAAAAACATAGCAGGTTCCTCATTTCCCTTTGAATTTATCAATCATATTTTTAATGGTAATTAGCAGGTGAGGTACCTCCACGGCTAACTGGATTGCCTCAAAAAAATCCAAAAATTCTGGTGTATCTTCAGCCTTTAATTTTCTTTTTCCAATTATCACACTCGTCATATCCTTTCCTGTCGTTTTACCACGAGCCTTCTGCAGAAAATGACTTAACGCAAACACACGGGTTCCCTTTTCCCAGCCGTTTTTACCCAGCAGCTCCTTGCATGCCATATAGACTGGAATGCGTTGATGATATTCATCAAATACTTCTCTAAATGTTTTTTCGTCCGTACTGCTTTTTAGAAAAACCCGCCCCAATATCCGTTCCATAATTGGCGCACGGCCTGTGCCAAAATTCAAAAAGAACAAACGGTCAGTTTCCATTAACAGGAAATAGCGCATTTCTAATTTTTCTTGTTGGCTTTTCAAAAAAGTATCTTTTTCCGTGGCTAATAAAATAAATTCCGCCAAATAGTCTTCCAGCGTTCGGATTTGTTCTGCGGGAGAAGCCTGTTCCTGTCCGGCGGCATCGTGCCCCGCAGGCGGAACCGTAGATTTTTTAGGTTCCCGAGGGTCTGGGCCGTATTTATTGGGGCCTTGGGTACCACCTACTACCAACATCAGTAAAAACAGAATCATCCCGGCAAGCGGAATAAATGACAACGCTACCAGCCAACCGGGCCACCCGATATCATGCAAGCGTTTCACATAATTGGGAATTAAAAGCAGAGAAATCCCCATTAGTATCACCCCATAACTGCCATCCCCCAACATACCGACCAGCACGCTACCGGCAACAACGGATAAGAAAAATAAAAACAGAAATTGCCTTCTGCAAATGCGTCCGTTCCAATCAAAAAAATGATTTAATGCCTCTATCAACATACGTTTTCTCCTTTCATTGGTTTACTATTTAATAAATAAATCTGGCATTTTTTGACAATTCGTCTATACAAAACCTATTTTTATTTCATATAAAACGCCCTAATTGCAGGCCTCGTGGAATTCTGTAAGGTATCCATTAAGTGTTATATTATAAAAATACCAGGGTTGTATACATCTGGATACTCTGTGAAACATCCATAAAACACGAAAGCCCCTCATTAATAGGGGCTTTCTGGCATTTTCTGACATTGTATTGGAAATTTACAAATAAATTAAGATTACTTTTTAGATGTAAGTTTTAATTCTTCTTCACAAGCAGTTATCCTTTTTTCAACTTGCAAAATAAATTTTGGAATAACGGCAGCAGGAAAACTATTACTTGAATGCAAAACTTTTGCGTAATCTTGTAGAGCTACTTTATAATTTTGGAGCGCAAAGTAGCATTCAGCGCGTTGATAATAGGCATTATCAACAAAAAGATTCCCATCCGCATCCTCTATAGGAAGATCCACCAAACTAAACAATTCGCCCTTTTCTAAACAGTACTTATAGCGAGATTCAAAATAACCGGGAAGAATTTTCAAAATATAAGATTCTTTGGCTTTGGCTTCGGCTTTATATGTTTTCGCTTTTTTTGAATTTCCTAATTTATCATAACATAAAGCAATATTCGCATAAGAACAGGTATGTTCTCGCGTATTTTTCAACCCATTAAGAAAACAATTTAAGGCTTCTTGATACTGTTTCAATTTATAAAAGCAGGCACCTTTTAGTGAATAAAGAGCCGGTGCTCCTAATTGCTCTGCTTTTTTGAAATAATATAACGCTTTATTATACTTACCAAGACGAAAATACACGCTGGCCTTTCCAAGCGCAGCAGAATATATCGGATTTTTATACTTAGAATCCATTTTATATTTTGTATCAACTATTAAATGCTCCCCGATATAATGGCTAGAATATTGAATATGTCCTTTTTCAGGCAATAATTGAGGTATTAAATCGCCCATTTTTCTTATACTATACAGAACTTTCCAGTTAACCTCTGCACATACTATTTCATATATTGATTGCATATATCTGGCACAGCGGGGCTGACAGGAATAGGCTTGTTCAGGTGCTAATTCAAGAGCTTTGGTGTAGGCCGATATGGCTTTTGCATATTTTTTACATTCTTGATACCCACGGGCTAGGTTATAATAGGCGGGGGCATAGGTTTTGTCCGCAACAATAGCCTTCTCAAAATACGAAAGAGCCCGCCGTAAAGAATACCACCCAACACCTTGCGCATCATGTTTCCACCCGGCAATATCATATCCCATTTCATTAAAAACGGAAGCAGTCGGATGCGTTATACAGATACGATCAAAAATGATAGGTCTTGCCAATATTTTAGGACGAAAACCCTTATTGCTAAGTTGTAAACTTTGTGTTTCTTCCGAACTAAACCAATCCTCTAAATTAACATCAATTTTCTCTTGTTGGGTTTGCTTATACAATTGCCAAAAAGTCCGATATTCTTTAAGGACTTCCTTTTTATCATAGTTAGATGGTAAATGAGTTAAACTATGATGAAGGATATACAAACGAACTTGGCTGAGCATTATGCAACTTTGTTCTGTCGTGATATTTGGAAACAAATCCAAGTGTTTTTCATACCAAGCATATGCCTTTTTATATTCTTTTTTCCAACAATACCACCTAAAAATTTCCACATAAATTCCATAAAATAACGTTTCTGGAATAAAAAATTTTGTACTTTGCTGTAATTGTGTATATTTTGCGCAATCTTTTAAGGCTTTTTCTTCTTGATTTAATAATAAATATACAGTTGCCCGGTTTGCGTATGCCGCCATATAATTGGGTTGCAATTGAATGGCCTTTGTAAACAGTTCAATGGCTTTTTTATAATTTCTTTGTTTTGTTTCAAAAAAACCTAAATTATTAGTTAAATACGGGTCATTAGGAAATTGAGCGAAATGCCGTTTGAATCTCCGTAAAAAAGAAACAAAAGGTATTGTTTGATTTTGCGTACGGTAACGCTCCAATTCTATAAGATTAGCATAAAAGGCACTATATTGTTGGGCATATTTTGCATCGCGTTTTATTCTGCCAAGTGCTTTAGACTCTTCTTTGTCTAGAATAATATCGCTATCCGGATGGGTGATAATATACGCTGACACAGGATACATCTCTGATAAAACCAAAGAACGATAATAATATGCAGTAGCATTATGAACATTTAATCTTATAGATTTACTTAATAATTTTTCTGCAGTTTGCAGGAGTTGAGGTTCCTTATCTTGTCGGAATCCTAAAACATATAAACCTAGGCCTTTGAAAAAATAATCTTCTGCTGTTGTGGTTAAATGAGCAATAACCTCAAGTTGGCACTTGGGAAATTTTTGTTTTAATTCTTTTTGTAGGTCTTTTTCTAAATCAGAAAAATGTTGATAGCGTTCTCTCGGATTAGTCTTCAGGCATTTTTGTAACAGACGATTTTTTTCTACTCGTTCTTTATCTATTTTAACCGAACAGGTATTGAAAAACAATTGATATAACACTATTCCGAAAGAATAAATATCACTTTGCTCTGTTAATTCAGAAGATTCACTATATTCAGGTGGCAGATAGCCTTTTGTCCCCCCTTTTTTATCCAACACGGAAAGGCCAAAATCTGTAATACGAATACTATTATCAGATGCTAACAAAATGTTATCCAACTTAATATCCTTATGTACAGCAATGCCATACTTATGCAAATTGTGCATACCACGGCAAAACTCAATAGCCCAAATCAATGATTGTTTATACTCTATTTTAGTACTTTCTAAAACCCGCGCAAGAGTTTTTCCTTGAACTATTTCATTCAAATTACGGGGTGGTTCCCCAATAAAATCCATTACTAAATATTGTCTCAGCCCATCCGCAATAAGCGTTTTTGTATATACCACATAAGGCAAACGAGGCATTTGCAAGGAGGCCAGGGCCTCTTTATCAAAATTTTTCAAATTACAGTTATCTTTGCTTTCTTGAATTTTCCTAAATGTCTTCAACACATAAAATTTGTTATTTCGTTTATCACGGCAGAAAAATACATCCCCCATGCCACAATCGCGGGCTTTATCGGATATTTCAAAAAATTCCGATAAAATATCCCCGCGCTTCATAAACAAGCGCTTGGAATTCTCTTTTTGTTGTATATATTGCGTTTTAGGCATAACTTACTCTACAAACGATTTGTCGGCAAAACTTTTCATAATCGTTTTATTGCGGCGGTGCGCTTTTACTTCTATGTACCACCCCACCGGTAGCCGCCCTAATAAAGGGTGGTTTACTCCTTGCAGCAATTTTCCCTCAAACGATACAACCCTTTCCCAAAACATTCCAATCCCCGCAATATCCGACAGCCATACATCCTGCGTCAGCGGTTCAAAACTTTCCGCATAATCAATATTCAATTCTTCGGCTCTACCTATTTGCCTTTCTAGTAAATCAAATAATTTATCCTGGGCTAAAAACCATAAGTTTCCGGCTTGCTCTTGCTTGGAATGCACCAACCAATCTTGCCTGTTCGCCTGATATTCCAGTGTCAACATATCGCGAGACATGGCCAAACCATCCGGCTGACATACATTAATTTGCGGAATATCCAAGGGGTCCTCTTTATCTAACCGTCCGATAGCAATTTTAGGGGAACGCAAAGCATTCAAATGGTATTCATCCTCTTTACCGCACGCACAATATACGGATAGGACCGTTCCCATCGTTAAATTTTCGGCAGGGGCACCGGTTTTATTAGATGCCAGTAAAGTTTTAGATTTGTCCAAATCCCAATTTTGCTTATATGCCAAGGCCAAATAGTATTTGTGCAATTCACACGGAATTTTATGATAACGCTCTGTATAATAACGCACTAACCCCTTAGTATTTGCTCCGCTTATTTGGCCATTATTGGGGGAATGAATGGGATAAATCGGCTTATTCATTATTTCTTGCAAGCGGCCATAGCGGTACGCCATCACTTCACGCATAGCTTCTTCGGCTTGTTTACACTGGGCACAGGTTCGCCTGTGTTCTAAATAAGCATTATTTATAGCCGCTTTTTCTGTTTTAATGAACTCATTTCTTATCAAATGCAGCCGCTCTCTGTCGTATTGAGAGCAACCCTTAAATACATCCGGCAATACAAGGTGCATTTGGTCTCTGCGGCTTATTACTTGTTGGGGCAAATCTTGTAGTGTTGTTTGTAGCGGAGTACGCATAATGGACTTCAAAATTGGCTCTTTGAATTCCTCAAATTGCCCCGGGAAGTTATCAAAAAAAGAACTTATAATTTGTTCCAGCTTTTTCTTTTCACGACTTGAATTTGTAATATGGGCCGCCTTATACAACTTTTCATATTGTTGTTGCTGAATTTTTTGGTCCGATAAAATATATTTATCACCTAAAATCCGCTCCAAACAGACCCAAAAAGAATATAAGCCATCTAGATATGCTTTCTTTTTCTCATAGGCTAAATGTCCACTGTATTTCGGCATGGATTTTCGGACTTCTTTTGGCATATCAGAAGGAGATTTAGCGGCATTCACAACAATAAAATTGCGGGTGGACAAGAAAAATACTAAAAATTTGTTAAAGGTACTGCCAGGCAGTGATGCTAGGAATCCCTTTAACTTTTCTATAAAGTCAGCTACATTTGTGGCCTCATGCGGTGCCTCTGACCATCCGCCAGTGTTATCCGGTTGTTCTTCGCTATTGAAAACATCTTCCGAAAACGCCCCCTTTTGCGGGCGTTGTTCCCACTCCTCGCCGCTCCCTATCTTGGATACACAAAAATCTACAAATGCTTTCTCATGTTTTCCAATTTCACCGTATTTACCCCAAAATTCATATAAATCAATGGAGCCGCTTTGCCATAATTCAAAAAATCGGGACGCCCTTTCGTCGCTCTCTTCATTACACGGAAATACTACCAATGCAACATATTCTAACAGCGCATATTCTGCTTGCTTGCGATTTTCTTGAAAATCTCGTTTGGTGGGGATAGCTAGATTCATAATAATTTCATTGTATCTTATTTCCGATACAAATTGTCAAAAAACGCCAGTTTTTTATTCATAATAAAGCAAGAAATTTGAATGAAGGAGCGGATATGTTTATCAATAGGATATTATTTATAACAATGGGCTTTCTGCTCACATCCTGCACGCACGTTGTCCAAGCCAAACAAAGAGGCCCTGAAAATTTTCCCCGAGTCATTTTACATACTGTGTATGACGGAGATACCTTTTATGTGGATATCCCATATTGTGATATTGCCGTTTTTTGCCGTCATATTCCCGTACGAGTACGAGGAGTTGACTGTCCGGAAATGAAAGGTGGAACGGCAGCAACAAAAGCACGCGCTCAGCAAGCCAAGGCATTTACCCGAGAATTTCTCTCTAATAGCAAGATTTCCTTACAAAACTGCACGCGGGATAAGTATTTTCGCCTACTCTGTGATGTGGTGGTAAATAACAAGAGTTTAGTTCAAGAACTTATTAAAAACGGACATGGCATACCTTACAATGGTGGCACTAAAACCAAATAAAATATCCTTAAAAAATAAATATTTTCCAAACTAATTCCCTGTTTGGCGTTTTAGGGAATTTAAGCGACTGGTATAGGAACATCTTACATAAAATACTAGGAACTTGTAGGAAATCTCTATAATTTCCCTGTAAATTCCCTGTTTAGCAGAGAAAAAACCTTTGCCACACATTTATTGTCCCCTCAATAAAAAAATGGTAGCATAGTGCTAGGGAAACTAAAAGCACCGCCATTTACAACTAATACCCGCCTAACGGCGGGTTTTTTATTAAATACCGCTCACAATAAACCCCGGGCGTGAACCCGGGGTTTTTTATTGGGTTCCGTGTTTTAGCGTGGGCCCACAGTTTTACTAAAATTAGAGGGTTTCTGCGTTTTTATAACCCACCGGCCACCGCGCCCTTGTTCCATAAAGTACCGGGTCGCAAAATGCTCCGCCCTCACTTGATAATGGGATTACAACGGTTCTACTTTCTTTTGGAGCAAGCGGTTTTTCAAAATTAATAACCTTTCAGCGCCCCGCGCGGGTGGCGGCCGGAGCCATCCTAGACCCTAAAACCTCGGGCCGATGTAGTCAATCGTATTCAGCTTTGCATTAAAGCCGTATTCGTAATAATCTTCCCTCCGCCCTGTGCCCAAATGGTGGCCTAAGCACAATATCCAAGGCCCGTAATCCGCGGCACCACTGGCGGGATAAGTGCGCCATACCCCAAACATCAAAAGCGGGTCTTTGAGCCACGCGCCGTACTTAATCAAAAACATCAAAATATCATTAGGTGTTAATTCCTCCACAAATTGGCGGGGCGCGCCCTGTGCAGGATTAGTTATATACTTTCCGTCCTGCATTTTGCCCATACATACAATGTTGCCCGTAATAGCCACAACGCCTGTACAAGTGTAAGTGACCGTGCCAATGCCGGCCCGCCTGGTGCGCTCGTAAATTTGGTTAGCCAAATCAATCGGGCTATTGTGATAACCATTCATTTTCTTCCAGAAAGACTCTTTATCCCAATTTTCACGCAAAAACAGGCGCGCGGATTGCCGCCCGGGCAACCAATCCCCTTTACTTAATGAATCAGGCCCGCCTGACAGCCCCGCAACTTCCTTTTCCGAAACTTTACCCGCCGCGCGTAAAGAGTCAAAAAGCGCCCCTCAGTAGATGTCCAAATCTGCCGGGCTAAGTCTTTTCCGCCACGTTTCAACCGGGTTATATTCCGTCATTGTTTTCTCCTTTTTTCCGATTTCTTATGCCAATTCGGTAATTTTTCCCGGGGCAAATTCAATACAAACTTTGGCTATATTTTTATAAGGTATTTTAATACCGTTTTCAGTAGGCTCTTTCGTGTCTATGGTTCTAGTTAAAATAGGCTTAAAATGTTGTGTTAACTCCTGCATAGTTATCATCTGTTTTCTCCTTTAATTTGCCCGAAACCCAATGCCGTTTCCATAAGCATTGTGTTTAAGTTTCTGCTCCGTTTCCAACATTTCTTTAACGGCGCTAAATTGCGTGCTAGTGCCCAAAATTTCCGCCTTATTTTTTACGAGTGTAAAATCTCCGGGGGTCAGTTTATCCAGCCCCGCCGTTTCGGCCAGTGCAATTTTGATTCCAAAAAAGTAGTCAAACGCCTCTTTTACTTGTTGGCTCGTCAAAAAGTTGTACTTAACCTTAAAACTAAACCGCCGCAAACTGGCCGGGTCCAACGATTCCATTAAATTGGTCGTGCAAATAAACGGATACGGGTGATTCTCCATCCAAGTAAGCATTTCGTTCACGCTGGAAACTTCCCACGAGCGCGCGGCGGTGGAACGGTCCCGCAAGAAACTGTCCGCTTCGTCAAAAATCAGCAGGGATTTATCCTCTCGGGCCTGCGCAAACGCTTTAGCGATGTTTTGCTCCGTTTCCCCCACATAACAACTGATTAAGTCAGAGGCTCTGCGCTGCACCACCTCCAACCCCAGTTTATCCGCCAAATACCGCGCATAGGCCGATTTGCCCGTACCGCTTGCACCGTACAAACAAAGCGAAAAATTCAGCCGCCCCAAACGGGTTAATTGGGTAGTCAACGCCTGCAAATCCATATCCGCATGAATTAAGGCCGGATAAAAGCGGATGTTTGTTTTTTCCTCTTCGGGATTTTTCCGTCCCCCGTTCAGCGCCTGTATCATAAAAGATAAATGCTCTTGAACGGTAGGCAAGCCGCCTTTGGCCATACGGGCCGCTTGCGCCGCGCCAGCAATCATAGACGGTTGGACTTCGTACTTTTTGGCAAGCGCAAGCGTATCGCCCTTGGTGTAAGTAATTTTATTGGCGGACAGATACTTATTCCAAATCTTTTGGCGCATTTCTACCGGCGGCTTATCAAAACACACGGCTAAGGTAAAGCGGCGGATATAGGCCGGGTCCATCCGGTGGATTTTATTGGTAGTCCAAATAACAGGCACTTCGTTATTTTCCAGCAGATTATTGATTTCTACTTTACTGGTGCGCGTTTCCAAACTGGAAAATATATCTTCCCCCTCGTCCAAAAGCAGACAAGTATTTTTAACCGTTTTAAGCAAAAATTGTTTGCGGTACAACTGTTGCAAACGGTAGTTTTTTTCTTCTTCCCCATTATTGCAAACCCCCACCGGATATAGGTTCAGCTTGGCCGATTGGGCCAACACCTGTGCAAAACTGCTTTTCCCGGTGCCGGGCGTGCCGTATAAAAGGATATTAAACCCTTTGGTGTGTCTGGCTTGTTTCATAAGCCGCGTGGCTAATTTAGCCGCCTCCACATAGGCAAAGTCTTTGACGGTAAGTTCATCTTTGCTTGGCACCGGCGCGCCGATAAGGGCCTCATAGCGTGCAGCATCGTTTTTGTGTAAGGAAAAGATAAACTCCTGCACCCAACTGCTCAAATGCAAACTACCCCGATACCGTGTACGAAACAGAATGCCCAACCGCATTAATGGGGCGTCTGGATTCAAAAGAGAGTTTCCCAATCCTTTCGGCAATCCTGCTACCATGGTGAGCGTATTGTCTTCCTCCTCCAAATCTGCACTAAATTCTCGCACACACTCCTGCAAGAGTTCATTATTTTGCATAGCACTCAAAAAATATACAACGGCGCGCTCCTCTTCATTTAACTGGAAGATATGCACCAAATAGTCCATATTTTTTTGGGCCGGTGTTGGGGTTTTTGGATAATTTCCCCCATATTTAGCCAATACTTGCTCTATTTCCGCAAGCACTTTTCGGATTTTTGAGGAATTGCCGAACGCATCCAGCTTTTTCAACCCCGGCACCAAGTCTTCTTTTATTTTTTGGGCTGCCAGTATCAAATCCCGCTCAAAATTTTTATTAGTTTTCAAGCGGGGGAGCAACTTATTTAGATAATATAAGGTCTCATATTGTTCTTGTGTATAGTTCATAAATGGCACTCCTTTTTTGTTAGATTACTTATAGGATAGCACCCCCTGGCGACAGCGCTATGTCGCACAAAAGATATAAAAAAGACCTAGGAAAAATGCTAGGTCTTGGGAAACGGAGAAATTACTTAAAAAATCAATTTTGCTTTTTCTTATTCCTTTGGCTTTTCCAAAATGCCTGAATACCCGGGATTAATACTCTAAATTCTTCTTCGCTCATAAAATCACTCTTGGTATTATTACATACATAACAAGCTAAAATGCAATTTGTACTATCATAATCTAGGTTGGGCTCTCTGCGTTCTACCTCTAAATGACGCCCGCGTGTGGGTTTGCGTTGGGTGTTCAGCAATTCATTACACTCTTTTTCCGAAATTCCGCAATATTCACATACAGCGCTACCATCCAAAGACCATTTTTTCAAGTACCATTCCAAAAAATCTTTCTTATTCCCAAACCGTATTTTCTTATTTCCATTTTCATTATAGGTACACAATCTTTGGATGCGTGTTATTTCCGGCAAATACTTTTGATAGGATAAACCATATTCACTCAACATTTCCTCCATGGTACTGCCCTTATGGCAAGACTTGCAATAATTATAACCCATGGCCGCCTCAAACAGAAATTTTTTCATTTCATTCATCATATTCCCTCGTTAAACAATGCACCGCGCTTGAAATTGCCGAAGAATATAGCTATGGGGATTATATAGAAATTGCCAACCTGTTAAAAGCCGCCGGGGCGCACGAATAAAAACCGGGGGAGGATAAATTCCCGCCGAGCGCGCCCGCGCTGTATTTAGGCTTAAAAATTCTCCCTCATCCCCGCTCGGCTTAATGCCCGGCGGGGCTTTTTATGTGCCTCATCCGGCCCGCGGTTTTTTTGCGTATTTTGGAAATTGTGCGCGTTTTTATTTTTATGCAAAGGATATTGCGCCGGAAAAGAAGAAGAGAATTAAAAATAAAATTATCACAAAAATCAAAACGGAACCAAAGGAAAAGAATGAAACCTTATAACTTTCCCAATTATACGGCACCTTAACATAGGGCTGTAATTTTTTAAGAATTTTATATATTTGCACTTTAGAAACCGCATGATAGGAAACCCCGGTGCCGTCTTTCAATTTGAATCTAATAGTAGCAAAATAGGCATTATAACAACCGCGGCTCAAATGCCGTTCATATAAAGTAGGTTGGTCACTGTCTTCTACCACAGAAACGCGCTCTATATCCGAAAAATAATAAACAGAATTCTGAATAAAAACGCATCTTTTTTGTTCATCAATTTTTATCTTTCTGAAATCCACTTTTTCCAGAAATTTGGATATGGAAAGAAATTGTGTTTTAATGATTATTAAAACCACTATTGCCATAATAATAACTAACATAATAAGCTCCTGGCGTTCTTTACGATATTTTGCAATATATCATTTTTTCACCCTAAAAACCATCTTCCGCTTGCGGGAAGTGTTTAAGCGTTTTGGGGGCCGGAGGCCATTTCTTTCAGTTTTACATAATCCACTTTGCCGGCACCCATTAAAGGGAGTTCTTCCACCACGCGAATGGTTTTAGGTACGGCCAGCTCGCTGACGCCCTTTGCCTTAAAAGCGGCCGACAGCGCACCGCGTTCCACCGCAGGTTCCGTGGTAAACAGCACCAGTTGTTCGCCTTTTTTCTCATCCGGGATATTAACCACCGCGTGCATTTTGTTCGGCCACAGGGCATTTAGTTCCGTTTCCACCGCCGTTAAAGAAATCATCTCGCCCGCAATTTTGGCAAAGCGTTTGGCGCGGCCCAAAATAAACACAAATCCGTCTTCATCCACCCGCACAATGTCGCCGGTATCATACCAACCGCCTTGCGGCGGCTCCACCACGCCGGGCTTGGAATCACGCAGATACCCGGCCATAATATTGGCGCCTTTCACCCACAGTTTGCCGCCGTCTTCCACGCCGGGGATTTGTTCCAACTTATACTCCATGCCGGGTAGCAAACGGCCCACGCTCCCGCGCTTAAAATACATGGGCGTATTGACCGCCATTACGGGAGAGGTTTCGGTAGCGCCGTAGCCTTCCATAATGCGCAGGCCGAATTGGTCGTAATACTTGCGGATAGTTTCTTCTTTTAGTTTTTCCGCACCGACCACCGCCAACCGCACCGAGTAAAAATCGTACGGGTGCGCCATTTTGGCATAACCGTTAAAGAAAGTATCCGTACCAAAAATAATGGTGGCGTTGCTATCGTAAATCAGCTCCGGCACAATGCGGTAATGCAGCGGGGACGGATAGAAAAACACCGGCACCCCGCTTAAAAGCGGCAGCAATGTTCCCACCGTTAGCCCAAACGAATGGAAAATAGGCATCGCATTAAATACGCGGTCTTTCAGCCCAAAATCCAAAACGCTTTGTAATTGCAAACGGTTGGCTTGTATGTTTTCGTGGCTTAACACAACCCCTTTGGGGGTGCCTTCACTGCCGGATGTAAAAAGCACTACGGCAGGGTCTTTAGAGGAGGCATTCCCGCGCACTTGTTTATAATGGCGCCGCGGGAAATAAGAGGCCGCCCACCCGGCCGCTTTATCCCAAAGGGTAATTTCTTTTTTCAAATCTTCCAAATACACCAATTTCAGCCCGGCCTGTTTCAGTGCGGCGGCCGTTTCCACCAACCCGCCTTGTTCCAAGAATGTTTTGGAAGTAAACACCGTGGAAATGTTAGCCGCCTTACAGCACGCCAACATATTTTTTACCCCGGTTGAAAAGTTCAGCATACACGGGGTAATGTTAAAGGCGCGCATCCCGAAAAACGCCACCACGGAGGCCGTCATATTCGGCAGTAAAAACCCGGTCATTTCGCCCGGTTGCTGGTGTTGGGCTATTTTTTTACCCAACACAAAAACAGCCGTCAAAAATTGTCCGAAATTTAACGGGCGGCGCGTGGCATCATTAATCATGCGTTTTTTGCGCCCCACCAGTTTATACGCATCCAACAGGGAATCAAACAGCGTTTCGCCTGTATTTCCGGCCTGGTACTTCATATTTACCATAATATCGTACAGCCCGCGGGCGGCCGCCAAACGGCGCGCCTTTCCCTTTACGCTTTCTTCAATTTTTAATGTTTTAGGTGCCTGAACGGTAATGGTAATTTTGCTTTGCGGGCGCGTTTTTAACTGCGTGCCAAAGCGGGAAAATAACGAATACTGGCTCCCCTCCAAACAAATGGGCAACAGTTGCGCGTCACTTTTATCGGCAATCATGGCCGGGCCGGGATAAATCTTCATCAGCCCGCCTGTGGTGGTAATGCGCCCTTCCGGGAAAATAACCACCCGCTTGCCCGATTTTACTTCTTCAATAATGGATTTCACCGCCATCGGGTTGGTGGGGTCAATCGGAAAATACTTTACCAAATGCAAGAAAGGCTTTACCCACCATTTTTGGCTGACGTAAGTATCAATGGCAAAATACAAATGCCCGGGGATATACACCCACAACAATACGGCATCCAAAAAAGAGGTATGGTTGGCAATAATCACCGCATTACCTTGCAGGTTTTTCCAGTGTTCCAAGCCGTTTACTTTCACGCCATATACAAAGTTCAAAACCCGCGTCATAATCATACGGATAATATGGTGCGGCAACAAACCGCAAATATAAATAGCGGCTAACGCATTAATAAGCGCAATTACGCCAAACACGGCCGGAATGGTAAAGTGCAAGGCCAACAGCAGCGCGCAGAACCCACTGCCCAACACCATAAAAAGGGAGTTGATAATGTTATTGGTGGCAATCACGCGGGAGCGGGTTTCTTCGGTAGCTAAAAATTGGAGCATGGCATTCAGCGGCACGATATACAAACCGCCGCACACCGCAAAGCCCAGTAAATCCAGCGTAATGCGTTTGCCTGCAAACGTCATTAAAAACGCCTTGTAATCGGCCGGCAGAACCGGCGGCACATAGCCGGAGGTAGCACACGCCAAATCTACCAGAAATACCGTCATCAAAAGCGCGCTGATGGGCACATATTTGCTGGTAATTTCCCCCTTTACCAAAAATTGGCACAAAAGCGAGCCAAGCCCTATACCGCACGAAAAGAGCGTCAGCAAAAAGGTAAACAGCCCCGGCGTGCCGTTTAATATATCATGCGCCAAAGAAGGCATTTGCGCAATTAAGGCCGTGCCTAACATCCAAAACCAGGAAATCCCCAAAATACAAAGGAAAATATCGTGGTTTTGCTTGGCAAAAGCCATATTTTTCCAGGTACTGCGCAGGAAGTTTTTATCTATTTCCAACGCGGCATTGGCCGGTTTTTGGGCCGGAATAAACAAACTGGCCAACAGCCCCGCCACCGCTACCGCCAACATAATACCCGGCAGCCATAATTCATTGACGGAAATAATAATCCCGCCGAAAATAGTACCTTGCAAAATAGAGCCGTAAGTGCCGGCCTCAATAATACCGTTTCCGGCAATCAGCTGGTTTTTGCCCAAAATATCCGGCAAAATGCTGTATTTCACCGGGCCGAAAAAGGCCGATTGCGTACCCATCAAAAACAGCACGCCCAATAGCAACGGCACGTTGACCGTCAAAAACCCCACCCCGGCCAGCAGTACAATCAGCACCTCTAAACCTTTAGTGGCTTTAATTAAAACATCTTTGCGCAGTTTATCGGCCATTTCCCCGGCCACCGCCGAGAACAAGAAAAACGGCAACATAAACAACGCCACCGCCAAAGAAACCACTACCGATTTACTCCCCGCCGACATATCGGCCACTTTATAAGTAATAAAAGTAGCCATGGCCGTACGGAAGAAATTATCGTTAAACGCCCCTAAATACTGCGTACAAAACAAGGCTAAAAAGGAACGGTTAAAAAATGTCTTAAGTAAAGATAACATGCTATTTTTCCTCCTGTAAGGCACCGAACCAATCTCTTAAAATTTGTTCCATTTGCGGGCGGCTTTGCGCGGGTATTTTTTCCGTCAACCCCCGCACCAGTTTATCATATTCCGGCCATACTTTATCAATCAGCGCCTGCCCTTGCGGAGTAATGCAAATGATGTTTTCCCGGCGGCTGTGCGGATTTGTTCGGCGGGTAATCCACCCGCCCCGTACGGATTTTTCCACCAGTTTGGTGATATTGCTGGCCGAGGCTATCAACCGTTTGGATAACTCCACTTGGCTAATCCCGTTGCCGTTGTTTTGATAGGCCGCCAACATCAACAGGTTAAACTGCACCGCCGACAAACCGTGCGGAAGCAAATATTTTTCCACCCGGGCTTGTAATAAATTATATACTAAAGCCAATACATATATAATGTTTTCATAACGGCGGCCCTTTGCCGGGTTGATACCGTAAGGCCGCAGATTAGTGTTTTTAGTTTCCATATAAATAGTTTACTAATAAACTGTTTCTTTGTCAATTAAAAAACCCGGTGGGAGTGGTGGGGCCGTTGGTACGCCGCGCCGGGTCTGATACGCCGCACCGCGGCACGCTTGCCGGGGGTTTTTCCGGCCCGGATTTTACGCAACAAAACGCCCCGCCGTTCAGCGGGGCTTTTATAAATTTATGGATGTACCGGATATGGCTTATAGGTGCAACCGTTTTTGATACAATTTGGGCCCTCTTTTTTATCCGGCCGGGTGATGGCGGCTTCAATTTCCTCCAACCGCTTAAAAGGCGTTGCCGTCAGGCGCGTATTGGCGGCCTTAAACTGCGCCAGCCACGCGCTAAATGCCATGGGCTCCGCCGATAAAAACGTATCCAGCACCGCCGGGGTATAACGGCCGTCGCGGTTCATAATTACTAGCACCGCCGCGTGATAATCCCACGCCGGATAAAAACCGCCTTTCGGCCGGGCAAAACGGCTTCCACGCGCCGGTTGCAGCGTGCCGCCTTTTAAGGGCCGGGCCGTTAAACGGTACAGCCGCAAATGGCCCCAATTTACATTTTTTTGCTTGCGCATTTGTTCGCGCAAGGCCCGCGCCACCACATAACTGCACGCATCACATTCTTTATCCGCCGGGCGGTACAAATACTCCATGCCGCCGCCGGAGTAGCGCCCGGAGGTTTTATCCAGTGCGCTTAAATCCGCCTTGGGGGTTTTGTATAAAACTACTTTTTGGGAGGCTTCCGCATGGCCCGTATGCAAAATTTGGCCCAACCATTTTTTATCTTGCGCGGAAAGCGTATTTTTCCACCGGGGAGCCGCCCAAAAATAGCCGGCCCGGCCGTTGGCGTCCGCACTGGCCGCCAGCGCACGCAAGAAGGCGCGCTCCTGTTGGTCTGTTTGCGCGCTTTGCGCCGGATAGGCGGGGAGCTTTTTTTGGGTGGCGAAAAATCTGGCCAGTTGGGTTTTTATTTCCTTTTTGTGTTTTTCATAAATGCCGGAGGCCGAACGCACATCAAACGGCGTGTTTAACATTTCAAAATTATCCAACGCCCCCAAATAATTAACATCCAGCCGCCCGGGAACGGCGCCGCCGTATGCCGCTTGGGAAACATACATTTGGTATAAATAAAACGCCACGGCACGCACCTCGGAAGACGAATCAAACGTTTCCACTAATTTTTCCCAGGTGCCCGGTTGCGCATAGACCGTATTTTTAGGGAAGTAATAGCGCATAAAGGTTAAGCGTCCCATGCCCGTATCTTGCCGGACGGCCGCACTCCCCCGCACCTGCTGTTGCAAGGCCGCCCAAAAGCTCACCGGCGCCGCCCCTGCATTTACAGCCAGGCACGCTACTGCTATCAAACCCCATATCATTTTGCATTTATACATACTTTTAGTATAGGAAACAATTCGCCCGGATACAACCCCCTGTTTTTATAAAGCGCCGGAACGGATTTTTTTTATTATAATATAGGGGAAGTTTTACTTTGTTTACAAAGGAGACCGGATATGTGGTATGGAATAGCTGCCCTACGCACCTTTGAACAATACGCATTGTTTGGCGTGTTGTTTATTGCGGTGCTGGGGCTTTTGTATGCGTGGTTTTTGCGCCGCCAAGTGCTGCGTGAAGACGCCGGCACCCCGGAAATGCAAAAAGTATGGGGAGCCATTCGGGAAGGCGCCAATGCCTACCTTAAAAGACAACTCAAAACTATTCTGCCTTTAATCGGGCTTTTGACGGTTTGTCTTTTCTTGTCCGTTTATATCGTTCCCGTATCGCAAGATTCGCTGGAACGCTTTGCCGGTTTATCCCCCGACACCGTTAAACTGATTGCCGCTTTCGGGCGCGCCGGTGCCTTTATTTTGGGGGCGGTGTTCTCTTTACTGGTGGGGCAGTTTGGTATGCGTATTGCGGTGGATGCCAATGTGCGCGTAGCGGCGGCCAGCAAACGCAGTTTTGGGGACGCGCTTAAAATTGCCTACCGGGCCGGAACTGTCACGGGTATGCTGACGGACGGACTCGGGCTATTAGGCGGCACACTTATTTTTATTATTTTTGGTATTGCCGCGCCGGATGCGCTGTTGGGCTTTGGCTTTGGCGGAACGCTACTGGCGCTGTTTATGCGTGTGGGCGGCGGCATTTACACCAAAGCGGCCGACGTGGGCGCGGACTTAGTGGGTAAAGTGGAAGCCGGTATTCCGGAAGACGACCCCCGCAACCCCGCCGTTGTGGCCGATTTGGTGGGCGATAACGTGGGCGATTGCGCCGGTATGGCCGCGGATATTTTTGAATCGTACGAAGTGACGATTGTTTCCGGCCTAATTTTGGGGATTACCCTTTGGCGCATTACGGGCCACCACGAATGGATTGTCTATCCGCTCCTGGTGCGCGGGATTGGGGTGCTTTGCTCCATTATTGGTACTTATGCGGTCAAAGACTCCAAACGCACCGCCGGCAACGCCATGAAAGCCATTTTTAAGGGCTACACCATTTCCGCCATTATTTCCGTGGTGATTTTCGGCGTACTGGCTTACTATTATATGGCCGGAGTGCCCGGCGGCTGGTGGCGCCCGTTTGCCGCCACAACCATCGGCATTTTACTGGCCATTACCATTGACCGCCTGACCGAATATTTTACCGGGACGGACAAAAAACCGGTGCAGGAAATTAAAAAATCCACCGCTACGGGTTCCGCCACCACTATTTTATCCGGCTTGGCCGTCGGCTTTGAATCGGCCGTATGGAGTACGCTGGTGATTGCGGGCGCGATTTTCCTGTCCGTAATTATTTTCGGCTCCATAGACGGCTTAACCGCCGCCGAACAATTCACGTTCATCCTGTACGGCGTGGCTATGACGGGTATTGGCATGCTCACCTTAACCGGCAACAACGTGGCGATGGACTCGTTCGGCCCGATTGCCGATAACGCCAACGGCATTGGAGAAATGGCCTGGCACGGTAAAGACGATAAAGACACCCAAAAAGCCCGCCAAATCATGGCCGACTTGGACGGCGTAGGCAACACCACCAAAGCCATTACCAAAGGGGTGGCTATCGGCTCGGCCGTTATTGCGGCGGTAGCGTTGTTTGCCTCTTATATGGTGGACGTAAGCAACGTACAAAAATTACTGAACGAAGCCTGGGCCGCCGCCGGAGAAAGCAAGGCGTTGGAACTACTCTCCCAAGTGGGGATTGTGGTTTCCAATCCTACGGTGTTTGTGGGCATGCTGATTGGCGGCGCGTTGCCGTGGTTGTTTTCGTCCTTTGCCATTAACGCCGTCAGCCGGGCCGCCGCGCTGATTGTGGAAGAAGTACGCCGCCAATTTAAGGGCGGGGTATTGGAAGGCAAAACCAAGCCGGATTACACAAACGCGGTAAATATTTCCACCGTGGCCGCCCAGAAAGAGCTGATTGTACTGGCGGTACTGGGCATTGTTTCCCCCATTGTGGTTGGGCTTACCTTTGGGGTGGAAGCCTTGGGCGGATTTTTAGCCGGGATTATCGTTTCCGGGCAGTTGCTGGCGGTGTTTATGTCCAACGCGGGCGGCGCGTGGGATAACGCCAAAAAAGTGGTGGAAGACGAACCCGCAGACCTTGCCGCCAACACAGGCAAAGGCTCCGAACGCCACAAAGCCAGCGTGGTGGGCGATACGGTGGGCGACCCCTTAAAAGATACCGCCGGGCCGGCCGTCAACCCGCTGATTAAAGTGGTAAATATGGTGGCCGTTATTGTGGCCCCCATTGTGGTCAATTACCACAACACTTTTACCCCGCTCGGTAAGTGGGGTTGGGTGACGGTTATTTTCCTACTGGCTGTACTCAGCTGGGCAATTTTATCCAGCAAAAAGCCGGCGCAGGATTTAACCTCCCGCAAATAAGTTTCCCGGGGCCCATACAGGGCCCCGGTTTTTTTGCTACCATAAATACATGGGAATAGGAATTTTAATCCTTTTATTGGCCGCCGGGGCGGGTTATTATAAATATAGCCGCACCCGCACGGCGCGCTTGCGCGCGTGGAGCAAAGAGCAACAGGCATTGTTTGAGCCCCGCCGCGAACGCTTGATTACCGCGCTCAATGCGGACAAACTTGAATTTTTCCGTTTCCATACGCCCCGGTTTTTCCGCGTATGCACCCTTTCCAACAATGCCGCTTTTATGCGCCTGGCGGATGCTTTCGGCACGCCGGGCGGCCCCGCGTTTATGCCGGACGGCATTACGGTTTTGGCGGCGGAGTTCCGCACGCGCAGTTTCCCCACCTTAAAAATAGCGCCGCGCCCCGGCTTATTTGCCCACAGCCAATATCCGGCCGTAAAAACGAACATAGCGGAAATTGACCGCGCCTATGCTTTATACACGCCGGACCGGGAAGCCGGCAAATTATTAACCCCTTTTCTTATCCGTTTATTAAAAACCCGGACAGACCTGTATTTGGAAACTTTCGGCAACGCGGTGGTGTATCACGAAAGCCGCCTTTTAACGCCGCAGGAATGTTCCGCCTTGCATAGCCGTGTGTTGCACTTAACTAGCGAATGGCAACCCCTTTCAGCACCGCAGGTTTTCTCCCCCAAAACGGCGCAGGCCCCGGCTCAAGATGCCGTTTTAATCAAAGCGCAGAGTATGTTAAATGCGCTTGCCCCGCATGCGGGTAGCCCCGCTCCGGCCCGCAGTAAACTTTCCGGCGCGGGCGGGATTATCCTGCTTTTACTGGTGTTAGCGGTGCCCGTAGTGGCGTGGTTGCTACTTAAAAATCTGCCGCATTAAAAACTCCCCGCGCAAAACGCGGGGAGTTTTATAAGGCAACGCTTGAAAATGCTTACTTTTCCGCTATTCCCAATCCTTTCAAAAATGCCTTATTATTGTACGGACGGCCGAGGAATTTTTCCACCATTTCGTTTTCGTCCCATACGGTGCCGGGCGTATAAATGTATTTGCGCAAATCGGCCCCCAGTTGGGCATTATCCAACCCCTCTTTTTCAAAGCGGGAGAAAATATCCTGCGCAATCACCAAAGACCACGCATACACATAATACCCCACATCATACGGGTCCGTTAAGGACATAATATGCCCGAAACTGGCCTGCGGATAAGTGCCCCGCGCCATGGGAATACCCGTAATGTCTTTCATCATTTTGCCGTACAGGCGGGTGGTGTTTACCCGGTGCGGGGCGGCGTGGGCCTCCAAATCAAACTGGCCCAAAAAGTTCTGGCGGATAAAGGCCGAGGCTTCGCCCGCGTGGCGGGATTTTACCAACGCGTTAATCAGTTCGTCCGGCAGTTTTTCCCCGGTTTTATAGTGGGCGGAAATCTGCTTGAGAACGGCCGGGTTCCAGGCCCAATTTTCCAACAGTTGGGAGTGGGCTTCTATGTAATCCCACGCCATGTTATCCCCGGTTAAACTGGCGTATTTGGACGTTGCCAAGGACATTTGCAAAACGTGCCCGAACTCGTGGAACAGCGTTTCCACCTCGCTATGCCCCAGTAAAGACGGCACGCCGTTGCCCGCCGGGGAAAAGTTCGCCGCAATCACCACGCCGGGCGTTTGATACGTTCCGTCCGGCAGTTGGAAACGGTCCACAAAAGACCACGTTGCCGCGTGCGTATATTTGCCGTCGCGCGGGAATAAATCCATATAAAAATGGGAAATTACTTCCCCGCTTTTGCTGTCTTTAATCAGCCAGGTTTGCACGTCCGGGTGCCACGCGGGCAGGGCGGCTTTTTCAAACGTCAGGCCGAACAAATGCCCAAAGGTGGCAAACATCCCGTTTATTACGGTATCCGTTGGGAAGTATTCCTTAATTTTTTCGTCATCTACCTGAAAATGCGCCTTTTTATACTGGTTGGCCCAATAGCCCAGTTCCCAAGCGTTTAACACAGTGGAACGGGTGCCCAGCGTATCGTTTTTCAGTTGGAGGTATTGGGCTATTTCCGCTTGTGCAAGCGGCGTAATTTGCGTTTGCAAATCTTTTAAGAAAGCTCTTAACCGCGCCTGCGTTTTAGCCATACGCACCGGCAGTACAAAGTCCGGATACTCGGCATACCCCAACAGGGCCGCCTGCTTGCGGCGCAATACTAAGGTATCTTCCAACAGTTTTACGTTTTCTTTCCCCCCGCGGCGGGCAAATTTATATTGCAGCTGGCGGCGGGCTTCTTCGTCCTGCGCGTTTGCCATAAAAGGGTTATAATCCGGGTATTTTAAGGTGACGATGTATTTACCGTCGGCCGTTTTTTCCAAACGGTTGATAAACGTTTCGCTCATCCCTTTCAGTTGGGCTTTGGTCAGGGGCAATTCGTCTTTGTAATTATTCAAATTTACATTGTAGCGGGTGATTTTTTCAAGCCGGGCATCATTTAAGCGCAAATACTTTTTCAGCTTGCTGTCCGGTAAAGACATCCCCGCCCGCTCGTACTTTTGGAGCCACTTTTCCAACAGGCGCGCTTCCTCGTGCGCCAAGGGTTGTTTTTGGTCCGCATATTCTTTTAAGGCGCGGTACACATCCCGCCGGGCAAACACGGCGGCTTTGGTTTGGCTTCCCACTGTTTCCAACCGCGCGGCGGCTTCCCGCACGGCAGAATCTTTATGAAAATACGCCAAAAGCGATAAATTTTTAGGCACAAACCAATAATTGGTGTAGGCTGTTTCCAGGGCCAGCACCGTATTTTGAAAGGTGCGCTCCGCGGCGGCCACTTGCGTTAAAGCCCCCAGGTTGGCATCCAATTCCTGCCGGGCGGAAGATTCCAACGCGGCAATTTCCTGCGGGGTGTAATCAAAACGTAAATGCCCATCGGCAAACATTTTGCTGTAAGCGCCGGCAAACGCGGCGCACGGCAGCGTCAACGCCGCCAAAGAAGTTATTAATTTTTTCATAACTTTATTATAGAAAATTCTTCCGTTTCCGGCCCCGGGCAAACGCGTAATTTTCTATAATATGTATATGGAAAAAGAACAAGACGTGATTGTAGCCAAAAGTGCCGGGTTCTGCCCGGGTGTTAAACGCGCTATTGATAAAGTGCTGGAATTGGAAGCCGCCGGCAAAAAGCCCATTTATACCATCGGGCCGCTTATCCACAACAAACAAGTGACGGATATGCTTGCCGCCAAGCAGATTTCTTCCATCAACCACCCGCAGGAAGCGGCCGATAAAACCGGGGTTTTGGTTATCCGCGCCCACGGCATTACGCCCCAATTCCAGCAGGAAGTGACATCCTGCGGTATGGAAGTGGTGGATGCCACCTGCCCGCTGGTTAAGCGCGCGCATGACGTCATTTCCAAATACGCACAGGAAGGCTACTCCACCGTAATTGTGGGGGACGGCGGCCACGCGGAAGTCATTGGCCTGCTAGGCTATACGCAAGGCAAAGGCGTGGTGGTATCCGGCCCGGAAGAAGCACGCAAACTGCCCGCGTTTGATAAAGTAAATGTGGTTTCCCAAACCACCCAAAAAGAAAGCGTCTTTTACGAAACGGCCGAAATTATTAAAGCCAAAGCGGCGGTGTGCCAAATTTCCAACACCGTTTGCCAACCCACCAAAGACCGCCAAAAAGAAACGGTGGAACTTGCCAAAAATGCGGATTTAGTAATTGTGGTAGGCGGCAAACACAGCGCCAATACGGCGCGTTTGGCGCTTTTGTGCCAGGGGCTCGCCCCGCGCGTACTGCATATAGAAACGGAAGCGGAGCTTCAGCCGGAACAAGTCCTCCGCCCGCAGAAAATTTTTATTACCGCCGGGGCCTCCACCCCCAACTGGGTGATTGATAAAGTAGCCAACTGGGTGCGCGAAACCCGCCGCACCCGCAACCGCTTTGCGTGGACGGCCCGCTTAAAAGGCGCGTGGAACGCTTTTGTGCGCTCCTCTTTTTATACCGCGTTTGCCGCCATGGCGCTTACCTATGTTTGTATGAAACTGGAAGGAGCCAAAACGGATTGGACGTTATTGGCGTTCTCGTGGTTGTTTATTTTCAGCCTGACGTCCGTAAACCGGGCGTTGGAAAATTCGTCCGCGCGGGCGGGCAAGGCCGCCTTGGCCGTCAGCTTAACGGCGTGCGCCGCGGCGCTGGGAATGGCGGCTACTGCCGGGTGGCAGGTGTTTTTACTGGCCTTGGCCTTTTTGGCGGCGGGGTTTTTCTATCCGTTCCGCCACGCGCTAAAATCCAAACTGCTTTCTTTCCCGGGAACAAAAGACGTGGTGACGGCCCTGGGTTGGGCGTTTGCGTGTGCGTGGCTGCCGGCGTATGCCCATGGGTTGCCGTTCCAAAAAGCCACCTGTTTGGCGGTGTTTTATGCGGCACTGCTGGTGTTTATGCGCTCCGTCACGCTGGGGTTTTCGTCGGCTAATAAAGATTTAATGGTAGGGAAAGAAACTTTCTACAAAGCCTTTGGCATTACGGCTACCAAAGGGGCCGTGGCGTGCATGCTGGCCGCGCTTACGGGCGTACTGGCGGCGCTGTGGCTGATGCCATGGAAGCCCACACTGGTCGGTATGCTTTTAATCGGTAATTTATATACCATTTATATTGTAATATATTATTATAGCCACCTTACGGTGCGCAGTGTACGGCAGGAAACTTTTATTGACGGACAATTTTTTATCTTATGGATTTTAAGTTATCTGTCCAAATATATGTAATGGAGGGGTGCAAATGAGTATTCATAAAATTGGTATTTTAACCGCCGGCGGAGATTGCCCCGGTTTGAACGCTGTGGTGCGGGCGGTAAGCAAAAACGCCTTGGGCCACGGGATTGAAGTTTTAGGTTTCAAAAACGGTTTTGACGGCCTGGTGCGCAACGAGTTCATCAACATTACCGACGAAACCGTATCTAACATTTTAACGCAGGGCGGCACCATTTTGGGCAGCAGTAATATTGCTAACCCGTTCAAATATACACTGCCGCCTTTCGGCACGCCGCAGGACCCGAAAGATTTGTCCTCCGTCGTTATGCACAATTTTAAGGAAAACCAACTGGATGCCTTAATTACCGTGGGCGGCGACGGCACGCTCCACATGTCCCAACAATTTGTGGACTTGGGTATGCCGATTGTAGCCGTGCCCAAAACCATTGATAACGACCTCTGCTCCACGGACCAGACCTTCGGCTTTGACTCCGCCTTGGCCATTGCCACGGAAGCCATTGACCGCCTGCACACCACCGCCCAAAGTCACCACCGGGTAATGATTGTGGAAACCATGGGCCGCTATGCGGGGTGGATTGCCTTGCGTTCCGCTATTGCGGGCGGGGGCGATATTGTACTGGTGCCGGAAATCCCGTACAATGATGAAGTGATTGTAAACCACATTTTGGAACGCCGCCGCAAAGGCAAAACGTTCAGCATTGTGGTAGCGGCCGAGGGTGCCAAAAACGAAGCCGGCGAACAAGCCGTCACCCGCACGGTGGCCGGCAGTACGGACCCTATCCGCCTGGGCGGTATTGCTTATAAATTAAGCCAAATGATTGAAGACAAAACGGGCATAGAATCCCGCGCGTGCGTGTTAGGGCACACCCAACGCGGCGGCACGCCCACCGCATTTGACCGCTGGCTTTCCACCCTTTACGGTGCCAAAGCGATGGATATGATATTGGAAGGCAAATTCGGCTATATGGCCAGTTTGCACGCTTTCAAAATGGAAGAAGTAAAAATAGCGGATGCTATTGCCCAATTAAAACGTGTGGACCCGCAAGGGCCCGAAGTAAAAGCCGCACTGGAAGTAGGCATGAGCTTCGGTTCCACCCAAATCGGTTAAGGAGCCAACATGAACGAACCTTTAGATATTATTTACGGTATTCACCCGGTTATGGAGGCGTTGCGCAGTAAAAAACGCAACGTGACCCAACTGTATGTGACGGACGGCAAAGCCGGACACCGCCAAGTGGAAGAAATTATCCGCCTGGCCAAAAGAAACAATGTAAAAGTGGACCGCATTGAACCGCGCGTACTGGATAAGCTGACCCACGGGGCCAACCACCAGGGCGTGTTGGCAAAAATCCAGCCCATTAAGCTCATGAAACTCTCTACCGCCATGTACGAAGCCGACGGCAATAAAAAAGACCTTTGGCTGGCCGTGGACGAAATGACCGACCCGCAAAACTTGGGGGCCATTATCCGCAGTGCGGCGTGTTTGGGGTTTTCCACCATTATTTTGCCGCAACGGCGCACGGTGGGCATTACGCCGGCCGTCTATAAAGTGGCCTGCGGGGCGATTGAAAACATCAACATTGTGGAAGTGGCCAACTTAAATACCGCCTTGACGGACTTGAAAGAAGAAGGCTTCTGGGTATACGGGGCGGATATGGACGGCCAACCCATTACCGAAACCGATTACGCCTCTCCCGCCGTGCTGGTTATTGGCAGTGAGGGTTTTGGTATCCGCGAAAAAACGGCCGAAAACTGCGACCAAATTGTTTCTATCCCGCAAAAAGGCGGGGTGGAAAGTTTGAACGCTTCTGCTGCCGCCAGTATCATTATGTATGATATGATGGCTAAAGTACAATTAAAAAAATAAGTTTTATCTGTACGGTAAATAAAAATGCGCCCCGGGATTTATCCCCCGGGGTGTTTTTTATTTTAGGCGGACGGCCTGTTTTTGATTTTCGGCCTTGCCGCGCCCGGGGCGCGCTGTACGCCCGCCCCGCCACAAAAAAGGCCCCAAGCGGGGCCTGTTGCAAAAGCAGTACGCGGGCTGTCAGCCGGCGCAACCGCAATCGGCAGTAATGTATTTCATATCCAGGCCGATGTCTTCCAAATCCTGTTCGTGTTCTACTTCGTCTTGCAAGATTTTACGCAGTATATGGGCGGTAAGCAGGTCTTTATCTTTTACCATTTCCAATAATTTATTGTATACCTCAATGGCGCACCGCTCCCCCTGTAAATTTTGGGCCAAAATGGCTTTGGAGTCCTCATCTTCCGGCACTAAATAGCCGCAAGTGCTTTCTTTGTACCACTCTTTAGGCGAAAGCACCGGGGTTCCCCCGAGTTCCAAAATACGCTTGGCAAGCATTTCGGCGTGTTCTAATTCTTCGGCGGCGTGTTCTTCCATTTCCGCAATCAAGCGCGAGGCGGCCATGCCGCTTACCACCTTGGCCCCTATCCAATATTGGTAATAGGCCAACCATTCATCACAATAGGCTTTGTTTAAGGCGTGGATTAACTCACGAACGTTTAGCCCGGCTCTGTGTACGATTTCTTTTCCTTTCATTCCCATAATTTACCCCTCCTGTATATGCGCCGGAATATGGCTGAAAATGCCCGGCGTATACCTTATTGTATAATTCCGGCCGCATTTGGCAACCCGGTAAAAAAGGTTAGAAAGTGCCTCTCCCCCGGCCGCGCAGGAGAAAACCGTTTGTTTTGCGCTCTATTTTAGTTATAATAAAAGGAAAACCCGGCCTTTAACCCCACGCAAACGGAGATTTTTTATTATGCCCAGACGCGACAAAGTAAATTATTATTTGGATTTAGCGGATGTTGTTTCCAAACGCTGTACCTGTTTACGCCGCCATTACGGAGCCGTGATTGTAAAAAATGACGAAGTGATTTCCACCGGCTATGTAGGCGCGCCGCGCGGGCGTAAAAACTGTACGGATTTGGGCTACTGTATCCGCCAGCAAATGAATATCCCCCGCGGGGAACGCTACGAACTCTGCCGCAGTGTACACGCGGAAGCCAACGCCATTATCAGCGCGCCGCGCGATAAAATGATTGGCGCCACGCTCTATTTATCCGGGCGGGAGGCGGACTCCGGCGCTTATATCCACCATTCCAACAGTTGTTCTATGTGCAAACGCATGGTCATTAATGCGGGCATTTCCCGCGTGGTCATCCGCGATACGGACAACGATTACCGCCAAATAGACGTGCAAGAATGGATAGATAACGACGAATCCTTGCACGGTGAACGCGGATATTAGCAGATACTAAAGGATATTAAAGGAAAATTTACCCAAGAAAGGCCCGCCGTCCGCGGGCCTTTTTTATGCACTGCAAAAAAGCCCTGCGGGCCGCACCTTGCAGGCCGCACCCTGCGGGCGGCCTTTGCAAAAAGCTAGCACCC